>Ga0184629_10000659_pt1 | contig 15100 bp, 13 predicted proteins | sample PLM4_32_b1_FD_133158 | JGI IMG/M metagenome (GOLD analysis project Ga0184629, IMG submission 133158) | Groundwater sediment microbial communities from an aquifer in East River, Colorado, USA - PLM4_32_b1 | ecosystem: Environmental > Terrestrial > Soil > Riparian zone | place: USA: East River... | reverse complement strand
CCGGGCCACTGGTGGCGGACGCCCCACCCTGGGCCGCGCCGCTCTTCGGGCTCGAGGTGGACGTGGACCCCGCCCCCCGCCCGGCGTCGCGCTTCCGGCCGCGGCCGACCACGCCCGCAGCCACTCGTGACCTCGCGCTGCTGGTTCCGGACGCGGTGCCGATGGACGCCGTGATCACGACGGTTCGCGAGGCAGCCGGCAGTCTGCAGGAAACCGTGGCTATCCTGGACGAATACCGCGGCCGCGAGCTCCCGGCAGGACGACGAAGCGTGGCCGTCCGCGTCGTGCTCCGCGGCCGCGAGCGGACGCTGCGTGACTCCGACGTCGAGGCGGTGGTGCAGGGGATACTCTCGAAGCTGGGACAGACGCTTGACGTCACCCTACGAACGAGCTGACCGCGTGATGGTGGAGGAGCTGGAACAGCTCCTCTCCGGCGTCGAGCAGGAGCTGGCCTCCTGGAGAGCCCGGTGTCTGCGGGCCGAGCAGGAGCTCGCCCAGGCCGGACCCGGCAAGGGCAGGGGCGGGCACGGCCCCGCCGAGCTCTCCCAGGCGCGCCTTAAGATCGGTTCGCTCGAGGGCGAGAACCAGGATCTCAGGCGCCGCATCGCCGCGGCGCGGGAGCATATCGAACGGCTGCGGACTCGGCTGCGCTTCGTCGAAGAGCACGGCGCCGGAGACGCGGCATGAATACGCGGCATTCGGTCAAGATCCAGCTCGGCGGCACCGAGTTTACGGTGAGCTCGGAGCACCCGCCGGAGTATACCCGGGAAGTGGCGGCGTACTTCGACGCGGTGCTCGCCCGGATTCGCGGGTCGCTTCCCTCGGTGGATGCGCACAAGGCGGCGCTCCTGGCGGGGCTGTCGATCACCGAGGAATTGTTTCAGGGCCGGCAGGGCGACGGCGACCAGGCCGCGCGTCTTGCCTCCATGCGCGACCGGTTGGCTCGGCTCCTCCCGCCCACCCGCAGGGGTGGGGCGGCCAGGGGAGCCTCGCTCCCGGCCGACTGAGTCACTCGCGGCCCCCGGGCCGCGTGCGGAGATACTATGACCCCGAACGACATGCTCCTCGCGGTGGGGAGCCTCGTTGCCGGAATTCTGCTGGCCCTCATCGGTACCACGCTCTATCTCCGCGCCAGGCGTCGCAACGCGTCGGCCCTTGTTGCCGACGCCGAGCTCAAGGCGGCGGCGCTGCTCACGCGGGCCGGCAGCGACGCCGATCAGGCCAAGGCCGCCGCCGTGCTCGAAGGGAAGATGGAAGCCCTCCGCCTGCGTGAAGAGGGGGACCGCGACCTGTCGCGTCGGCGCGAGGACGCCGATCGGGTGGAGCGGCGGGCCGAAGAGCGGGAGAAGGGATTCGCCAAGCGGGGCGAGCAGCTGGAGCAACAGGAAAAAAGCGTGGCCGGACGGCTCTCGGGCATCGAGCGCCAGGAGTTGGCTGTAAAGGTCCGCGAGGCGGAAATCGAGGTCCTGGTCCGGGAACAGCACCTGCGCCTCGAGCGGGTTGCCGGGCTGACCTCCGAAGAGGCCCGCCGCGAGCTGCTCCAGAAGGTGGAAGACGAGGCTCGCGCCCAGGCAGCCGCGCTGGGGCGCGACATCCGGGAGCAGGCCAAGAAGGACGCCGAGAAGGACGCCAAGAAGATCATCGCGCTGGCGGTGCAACGTCTGGCCGCCGAGCACACCGCCGAAACCACCGTCGCCGCGGTGGCGCTCCCCAGCGACGAGATGAAGGGACGCATCATCGGGCGCGAAGGCCGGAACATCCGCGCCTTCGAGCAGGTCACCGGAGTCGATCTCATCATCGACGACACCCCGGACACGGTCGTCGTCTCCTGCTTCGACCCGATCCGCCGCGAGGTCGGACGCCGCGCCCTCGAGGCCCTGATCGTGGACGGCCGGATCCACCCCGGCCGGATCGAGGAGATCGTGAAGAAGGTCCGTACCGAGCTGGATGGGCAGATCGTCGAGCTGGGCGAGCAGGCGGCCTTCGAAACCGGCATCCACGGCCTGCACGCCGAGCTGATCAAGCTGGTCGGCCGGATGCGGTACCGCACCAGCTATGGGCAGAACATCTACGACCATTCGAAGGAAGTGGCGTGGCTGGCGGGCATGATGGCGTCGGAGCTGGGTCTCGACGTGGCCCTCGCCAAGCGCGGGGGGCTGCTGCACGATGTGGGCAAGGTGCTCACCCACGAGAGCGAGGGCACCCACGTCGAGCTCGGCGTCGAGATGGCCAAGAAATACCGGGAAAGCGCCGCGGTGATCGGCTGCATCGCCGCGCACCACGACGACGTCCCCCACGAAACTATCGAATCGGTCCTGGTCCAGGCCGCCGACGCCATCAGCGGTGCCCGCCCGGGCGCCCGGCGCGAAGCATTCGAGACCTACGTGAAGCGGCTGACCAAGCTGGAGGAGATCGCCGCCGGCTTCGACGGCGTCGAAAAGACCAACGTCATCCAGGCCGGCCGCGAGGTGCGGGTGATCGTGGTGCCGGAGCGCATCGACGACGCCAAAGCCGCCGAGCTGGCCGAGACCATTGCACGGAGGATCGAGAGCGAGCTGCAGTACCCCGGCCAGATCAAGGTCACCGTCATCAGGGAGACCCGGGCCGTCGGCGTGGCCCGATGACGGCGCGCATTCTGGACGGGGCCGCCATCGCCAAGGAGATTCGCGCGGAAATCGCCCGCGAGGTGGCGCTGCTGGCCGAACGCGGCGTCAAGCCCGGGCTCGCGGTCGTCATCGTCGGCGAGGACCCCGCCAGCCAGATCTATGTGAAGAGCAAAGGGCTGGCCTGCCAGGAAGTGGGCATGCTCTCAGAGACGGTTCGGCTTCCCGCGGAAACGACGGAGGCGGAGCTCCTGGCCGTGGTGGATCGGCTCAACGCGGACCCCAGGATTCACGGCTTCATCACCCAGCTCCCCCTGCCCAAGCACATCGACAGCGACCAGGTCCTCAACCGGATTTCTCCGGCCAAAGACGTGGACGGCTTTCACCCCAGTAACGTCGGCAAGGTGCTGGTGGGCGACCCTCGCGCCTTCCGCCCGGCCACCCCGTACGGGGTGCAGCAGATGCTGGTGCGCTCGGGGATTGAAACGAAGGGCGCGCACGCGGTCATCGTCGGGCGGTCCAACATCGTGGGGAAGCCGATGGCCAGCCTCCTGATGCAGGACGCCCCCGGCGGCAATGCCACCGTGACGATCTGCCACTCCCGGTCCCGCGACCTTCCCGCCCTGACGCGGCAGGCCGATATCCTGGTGGTGGCGATCGGCAAACCGGGTTTCGTCACCCGAGACATGGTGAAGACCGGCGCGGTCGTGGTGGACGTGGGGATCAACCGAGTGTCCGACCCCTCCCACCCCAAGGGCTACCGTATCGAGGGAGACGTAGACTACGCTCCGGTGGCGGAGATTGCCTCGGCCATCACGCCGGTACCGGGCGGAGTGGGGAAGATGACGATTGCGATGCTGCTCATGAATACGCTGCAGGCGGCGAAGGCGGAAGGACGGGAGGACGGGAGGACGGGATGAAGAAGCCGCGCGGCGAAGACCTTTTTTCTGGGAACCTCCCGTCTTCCCGTCCTCCCGTCCTCCAGTCCTCCCCAACCGCCCTCTCCGTCACCCAGTTAGTGTCGGCGCTGCGCGGAGCGGTGGAAGCCGCCACTGGCACGCTCTGGATCAAAGGCGAGGTGGCGTCTTTCAAGGCGTACGGAAGTGGCCACTGGTACTTCACTTTGCGCGATCCAGATAGTGCCATTAAGTGCGTAATGTGGAAAAGTAACACGACAAAAGTCAGCTCTACGCCTCAGGACGGGACCGAAGTCTATGCCCTGCTGACTCCCTCGGTCTGGGCGGAGAAGGGCGAGCTCCGGGCCGCCGTCCAAGTCATGCTGCCGACCGCGGGAATCGGTGTTCAGCAGCTCAACCGGGAGAAGGTCCGGGGGGCGCTGGAGAAGGACGGACTCCTCGATCCGGCCCGGAAGCGGGCACTGCCACCGTTTCCCAAGGCCATCGCGGTGGTCACCAGCACCGACGGTGCTGCCCTCCGCGACATCATCAGCGTCACCAGGAAGCGCTGGGGATCGGTCCGGCTGCTGGTCGTGGGGGCGACGGTCCAGGGGGACGGTGCCGCGCGCGACCTCCGCCGGGCACTCGGGCTGGTCAACCGGTTATCCGGAGTCGACCTCTGTATTATCGGGAGGGGCGGGGGATCGAAGGAGGATCTCAGTGCCTTCGACGACGAAGAGGTGTGCCGCGCGGTGGCGGCGCTCCGGGTTCCCGTCATTTCGGCCGTGGGTCACGAGACGGACGCCTCCCTCACCGATCTGGTCGCGGATTTCCGGGCTGCCACACCGTCCGCAGCCTGCGAGCTCGCAGTGCCGGATCGCGCGGACTGCGTGCGCCACGTGGCGTCGCTCTCATCCCGGCTGGCCCACGGACTGCGCCGACGGACCGGCCTCGTTGCCGAGCGGCTGGCCCGCAGCGGCGACCGCATCCAGGTGGCCATGACTTGGCGCATCCAGCAGCCGCGGACGCGGCTCGACCGCTATGCCGGGCAGCTCGAAGCGCTGAGCCCGCTCAAGGTCCTGGGCCGAGGGTACTCGGTGGCTCGACTCGCCGATGGGCGGGTTGCCCGCCGGCGAGCCGACCTGCCCTCCGGCACGGAGTTCACCTTGCGTGTTAGCGACGGCGATGTACCCTCCCAGGCCACGTAGTCCGCAGCGAGGAACCATGGCCGACACCCCTGACACCCTGAGCGCCGATCTCCGCCGTTTGGAGGAGATCGTCCGAGCGCTGGAGGCCGATGATACCGACCTCGACACGGCGCTCGTGCTCTTCGAGGAAGGCGTCGCCCGGCTCCGCGCCGCCCGGGACCGTCTTGGCGAGGCGGAGGCGCGAGTGCAGAAAGTCCTCGAAGACGCCTCCGGGCAACTGACCATCACCAACTTCAAGGAATGACGGGAGCGGCGGCAAAACCCGAGGCCCAGCGCTCCCTTGGGCGCGCTGGGCCTCGGCACTACATGACCGATCGGCGCGGAATCGCCGGTCAGCTGGTATTACGACTCCTCCCTGCTTCCGGCAATCCGCGCCTTCGTAAGGTCATGAGACACTGGATCACCTCCTCGGTTTCAGGGTGGGCGTGAAGGGGTACGAGGCCAATATAACCGCCGACGCCCTGCTTGCCGAGGCGCGCGACCTGACCGAGGCGCACCTCAACCCCCTCGCCGAGCGACTCAGCCAGAACCCCGGTGGCCGAGACGGCCAGGCCCTCGCCTACGCGCTCGGCACCAGCGGCAAACGGGTCCGCCCTGCACTGGTCCTGGCCAGCTACCGCGCCGCCGGCGGCACCTCCCTCGGCATCGCCGGCATCGCCGCCGCGGTGGAGATCGTCCACACCTACTCCCTCGTGCACGACGATCTCCCCTGCATGGACGACGATGCCCAGCGCCGCGGACGACCCACCACTCATGTGATCTTCGACGTGCCGACGGCCACCCGCGCCGGCTTTCTCCTGGTGCCGGTGGCGGTCCAGGAATTGGCCGCGGCGGCGGCCGACCTGGGGCTCACCCATGAGCGGCTCGGGCGCCTGGCAGAGATCCTTCTGGAGGCGAGCGGCATTCGCGGAATGGTCGGCGGGCAATGGCTCGACCTGGAGGCCGAGGGCCAGCGGATCGGCCTCGACGAGCTGGTGGAGATCCACCGACGGAAAACCGGAGCGCTCATAACCGCTGCCTGCACCATGGGCGGGCTCGCTGCCGGCGCCGACGACGCCACCGTCGCCAGCCTGACGGAGTATGGCCGCGAGGTGGGACTCGCCTTCCAGATCGCCGATGACCTGCTCGACGCCACCGCCACCACCGAGCAGCTCGGGAAGACCGCGGGGCGCGACGCGACGCTCGCCAAAGCCACCTACGTCAGCGTGCTCGGGCTGGACGGGGCTCGGCGCGAGGCGCTCCAGCATGCCGAAGTCGCATGTGCGGCGATCCGTCGCGTAGGGCCTGCCGGAGCCGCCCTCCGAACCCTCGCCAGTTATATTGTGGAACGTCGTTCGTAAGCCCCTACGACCGGGAATTCATGTCCCTCCTCGCCGGGATCGACAGTCCACAGGACTTGAAGCGCCTCCGCCGCGACCAGCTCCCATTGCTCGCCGAGGAAATCCGCGAACGCCTGATCGAGGCCTGTTCGGTTACCGGAGGGCATATCGGGGCCAGCCTCGGCGTCGTCGAGCTGACCATCGCGCTGCTCTACGAATTCGATTCGCCCCAGGACAAAATCGTCTGGGACGTGGGCCACCAGGCCTACGCCTGGAAGCTCCTGACCGGGCGCAACCAGAGCTTTGATTCCCTGCGCCAGACCGGCGGTATCTCGGGGTTCCTCCGTCGCGGCGAAAGCCCCCACGACCACTTCGGTGCCGGCCACGCCGGCACCGCGATGTCCGCCGCGTTCGGGATGGCCACCGCCCGGGATTTACTGGGCGAGCGGTACAAGGTCGTGGCGGTGGTGGGCGACGGGGCGCTGACCTGCGGGCTCTCGTACGAAGGCATGAACAACGCGGGCCACTCCGATCGCGACATCCTGCTGATTGTCAATGACAACGGCATGTCGATCTCGCCCAACGTCGGCGCCATCAGCAAGATGTTCGGCCGGGTGGTGGCGAGCCCGTTCACCAACAAGGTGCGCGACATCGTGAAGCAGCTCACCCTGAAGGCCGGCGGAGTCTTTGGGGAGGGCGTCGTGGAGTTCGCCAAGAACGTCGAAGAAAGCACCAAGAACCTTTTCTCCCAGGGGATGTTCTTCGAGGAGCTCGGGTTTCGTTACTTCGGGCCGATCGACGGCCACGACGTGCAAAAACTCTGCGACACCTTGCATTTCGTCCGCGGGCTGACCGGCCCCCGGGTGGTGCACGTGCTGACCGAAAAGGGAAAAGGGTTCGCGCTGGCCGAAGCCAACAAGGAAAAGTGGCACGGCCTGGCCGCCTACGATCCGGTCACCGGCGAGGCCCGCAAGAAGGCCAGCGGCCCGCCCACCTGGACCCAGGTTTTCGGAGAGGCGATCACCGCGCTGGCCGAGGAGCACCCCGGCTTCGCGGTGATCACCGCGGCCATGCCTTCCGGCACCGGCACCAGCATCTTCCAGAAGAAATGGCCCGGACGGTTTTTCGACGTCGGCATCGCCGAGGGGCATGCGGTGACCTTCGCCGCCGGGCTGGCCACCCAGGGCGTCCGTCCGATCTGCGCCATCTACAGCACCTTCCTGCAGCGGGCCTACGACAGCATCATCCACGACGTGGCGGTCCAGCAGCTCCCGGTGATGTTCTGCATGGACCGCGCTGGTCTGGTGGGCGAGGACGGCCAGACCCACATGGGTCTCTTCGACATCGCCTACATGCTCGCCGTGCCCGGCATGACCGTCACCGCCCCCAAGGACGGAGACGAGCTGATCGGACTGTTGCGGGCAGGCCTCGCCCACGGTGGTCCCTTCTGTACCCGCTACCCGCGCGACAAGGCCCCCACCGAGCCCACGCCGGCCGTCCAGGTGCCCGCGGTGCCGTACGGCACCTGGGAATCGCTCCGCTCCGGCAAGGAGGTCGCGATTCTCGCGGTCGGCACCATGGTGCAGCCCGCGGTGGAGGCGGCGGAGCGACTTTCCCCCGAGGGGATCGACGCCGCGGTGATCAATTGCCGCTTCCTCAAGCCGTACGACGACATCATGCTCGAATCCGTCGCCCACGACTGCAAGCTGATCGTGACGGTCGAGGAGGCCACGGTCGTCAACGGTTTCGGAGCGATGATCGCCCGCGAGCTGGCGACCTCCCACCCGGAAGTGCGGGTCGTCTGCCTCGGAGTGCCCGATCGGCTCATGGAGCAGGCTCCCCGCGCCGAGCAGCTCAGCCGCATGGGGCTCACCGGAGCCGGCATCGCAGCCCGCATCACCGCGCTCCATCACGAGGAGAGCTTCGAAGCGCGATGAACGTCGGAGTCGTCGGCAACCCGCGCTACGGTGGGCTCGCGGCCATTCTCCCCGGGATGGCCGCGCGTGCGGAAACCCTTGGCATGGCGCTCTACTCCGAGCCGGCCATGGAGCCCTACTGGCCCCGGCGCCTCCCCGACCTCGCCTCAGCGCCGGGCCTCGATGGGCTGGTCACGCTGGGTGGAGACGGCACCCTCCTGCGCGGAGCCCGCCTGCTCAAGGGAGCCGCGGTGCCCGTACTGGGCGTCAACCTCGGGCGGGTCGGATTCCTCACCGCCGCGTCGAAGGACGAGAGTGAGCTCGCGCTCGAGCGGCTCGCCTCGGGAGACTTCGTCACCGAGGAGCGGCTCACCCTCCAGGCCAGCATCGTGGCCGCCCGGGGCGAATCCAGCCCCCTTCCCATCTCCCTGAACGACGTCACCATCCACAAGGGAGGGGTGGCCAGGCTGATCCAGCTGAATGTGCAGGTGAACGGACAGGACGTCGGGAATTACAGCTCCGACGGCCTGATCGTCGCCACGCCCACCGGTTCCACCGCCTACTCGCTCTCCGCGGGCGGGCCGATCATCGTGCCGGATGTTCAGGCGATGGTGATCACTCCCGTCGCTCCGCACACGCTCGCGGTCCGTCCGGTGGTCATTCCAGCCGACGCCCACATCACCATTCGTCCCATCCGGCCCTGGGCCAACGACCTGTTGGTGTCGGTCGACGGCCAGCAGGCGATGATGCTCGGCCCGGATGATATCGTCGAGCTGTGCCGCGGCGAGAATCCCGTGCTGCTGGTCCGGTTCCAGACCGACTACTTCGCGAGGATGCGCGCGAGCTTGCGCTGGGGCGACCTCGCCGAGCGCGAAACGCTGCAGTGATCGCCGAGCTCAGGATCCGCGATCTGGCCACGATCGCGGACGTCACCCTCCCGCTCGGTCCCGGTCTCAACGTGCTGACCGGCGAGACCGGAGCGGGGAAGTCCATGCTGGTCGATGCGCTCGGCCTGCTCCTGGGAGGGCGGGCCGACAGCGGGACGATCCGGCCGGGAAAGCCGCGCGCGGTCGTCGAGGGTGTGTTCGAGGAGATTCCCGGCGCGCTGAAGCCGGTGATCGATGCGATGGGCCTGGACCTGGACGAGGGTCGGCTTGTCGTGCGCCGCGAAATCGCCGCGGAGGGCCGCTCCCGCGCCTGGGTCAACGGCAGCCCGACCACCGCCGGAGTACTGGCCGAGGTCGGAGCGCTCCTGGTGGATCTGCACGGCCAGCATGACAGCCAGTCCTTGCTTCGGGGAGAAACGCAGCGCGATCTGCTCGATGCCTTCGGAGAGGCGGACGCCGAGCGCGGGGCGCTTGCCGAGAGCGTCGCGGCGTTCGCGGCGGTCGTCGTCAGCGAGCGATCGCTCCGCGACCGTCGCGACGCGGTCTCGCGCCGCGCCGACTATCTCCGCCACGTGGTCCAGGAGATCGACGCGGCCCGGCTGGTACCCGGCGAGGAGGAGACTCTCGAAACCGAGGCGCGACGGCTCCGATCCGTCGAGCAGCTCTCGGCCGGGGCGACGCGCGTGGCCGAGGCGCTGGATGGCGAGCGCGGATCGGCACTCCAGGCGCTTGGCCTGGCGGGACGGGCGCTCACCCCGCTGGAACGGACCGATCCCACCACTCAGCCCTGGCGCGAGCTGCTCGACTCTGCCTATGCCAACCTGACCGAGCTCGCGACCCTGGCCCGCGAATACGCCGCATCGCTCGAGGACGATCCGGACCGGCTGGCCGAGCTCGATGTCCGCCGCGATCGCCTTTTCCGGATGCGGCAGAAATACGGTGAAACGCTCCCGGCCGTGCTGGAGACCCGGCGCGCCGCGGGGGACGAGCTCGATCTGCTCGACACGGCGGATCTGGATCTGAAAGTGCTGGCTGCCCGGCGTGCCGCGTCGCATCAGGCGGTCCTCGTGGCCGCCGAAGCCCTCACCGCCCGCCGCAAGGCCGCCGCCGATCGGCTGGCCCGGGGCGTCAGCAAGCTCCTCCCCCGGCTGGGGCTCCCTGGTGGACGGATGGGCGTCGAGCTCACCCCGCTTCCCGAGCCGGTTTCTCACGGCGCCGAATCGGTGCAATTCGTGGTGCAGCTCAATGCCGGCATGGACGAGCGGCCGCTCGCCCGAGTGGCGTCAGGGGGGGAGCTCTCCCGGCTCACCCTGGCGCTCAAGGTGGTGCTGGCGCGGCACGACGCGGTGCCCAGTCTCGTGTTCGACGAGGTGGACCAGGGCATCGGGGGCGAGGTGGGCGGGCAAGTGGCCCAGGCGCTGGCCGAGGTCGCCGTGCGCCATCAGGTTCTGGTGATCACCCACCTTCCCCAGATTGCCGCCCGGGCCGACCGGCATCTGGTGGTCTCCAAGCGGGCCAAGGGCGGGGTGGCCACCAGCGCCGTCGAATGGATCCACGGGGAGGACCGCGTGGCCGAGCTGGCCCGGATGCTGGGCGATCCCGACGGCGACACCGCCCGCCGCCACGCCCTGAGCATGCTTCAGCCCTAGTCATCGCGAAGCCGCGACGCGGCCGAAGCGATCTCCTGAAACCCCGCCAGATTCCTTTTCGTACTACCCCTTGTTGAATTAGGTATGACGGACTATTAGCTATTGGCCAATAACCTGCCGTCGCCAAACACGGAGCCCCATGGCCGGATCCGATCTCTACACCGGCAGTCTCGACCTCCTGATCCTGAAGGCCGTCAGCTGGGGCCCACTCCACGGCTATGGGATCGGCCGCTGGATCCGTCAGTCCACCGACGAGGCACTTCAGATCCAGGAAGGGGTCCTGTATCCCGCGCTGCACCGACTGGAGCGCCAGGGCCATCTCGATGAGGAGTGGGGGCTCACCGACACCAACCGCGAAGCCAAGTTCTACAAGCTGACCCGCACGGGCCGCCGCCACCTGCAAAACGAGCTGGGGCGGTGGCAACGCCATGCCAGGGTCATGACCGCGGCGCTCGCCGCGGCCCGGCCATGAGGCGGATGCCATGAAGAGAACCTTCCACCTGAGTCCCGGCGGTGAAGGCGCCTCCGAGGATGTCCGCCGCGAGATCGAGCTGCACCTCGAGCTTCGCGCCAAGGAATTCGAGGCCCAGGGCATGAGCCCGGAGGCGGCGCGCAAGGCGGCGCTCGAGGCCTTTGGCGACCGGCGCGCCGTCGAGGCCGAAGTGCGGATCCTTCGCGGCACCACGGTACGCGTGCGGGGTCGCCGCGAATGGGCGCAGGAGCTGATGCAGGACTTGCGGGTTGCGCTGCGCGGCCTGCGCCGCACCCCCGGCTTCACCCTGGTCGCCATTCTGACGCTGGCCCTGGGCATCGGCGCCAACAGCGCGCTGTTCAGCGTCCTCCGCTCGGTCCTGCTCCGGCCTCTGCCGTACCCGAACTCCGGGGAGCTGGTGCAGGTCTGGAGCGATCACCGCGCCTTGGGCCGGGCGGAACCCGAGTGGCTCACTCCGCCCGACTATCGGGACTGGCGCGATGCTAATCGCACCTTCATCGGCATGGCCGCGTACCAGGGCTGGGGGCCGGACCTGACCGGCTCCGGAGAGCCGGAAGCCCTGGGTGGAATCATCGTGAGCGGCAACTACCTGAGCCTGCTGGGCGTGAGCCCCGCGCTCGGCCGGTTGCTGACCATGGCCGACGACGACGCGGGTGCCGAGCGCGTGGTGGTGCTCAGTGACGCGGTCTGGCGCCGCCGCTTCGGAGCCGACTCCGGTGTGCTCGGCAAGCAGATCGAGCTGAACGCGGAGCCCTGGACCGTGGTTGGGGTCCTCCCGCCCGACTTCCACCCGCCGCTCCGCGTCTCGCCCGAGGTCTATCGCGCCGTCCGCCGTCCCGCGAACAGCACTTGCGGCCGGGGTTGCTACGTCCTCAGGGTCATCGGCCGGATGAAGCCTGGTGTTACCGTCGAGCAGGCCCACGCGGATCTGGCTGGCATCGCCGCGCGCATCGCCAGGGAATTCCCCGGGACCAACGAGAAGGTTGGCGTGTGGCTGGTGCCGTTGCACCAGCAGATCACCGGCCCCACTCGAGATCCGCTGGTGGCACTCGGCGCCGCGGTGGGGTTCGTGCTGCTGATCGCCTGCGTCAACCTTGCCAACCTGCTCCTGGTCCGCGGAGCCGGACGGGCTCGCGAGCTGGGCGTGCGCGCCGCGCTCGGCGCCGGACGGGGGCGGCTGGTGCGGCAACTGCTGACCGAGAGCACGGTGCTCGCCGGGGTCGGGGGCGCGCTCGGACTGGGATTGGGCGTGGCCGGTAGACGGGTCCTCTCGACGCTGGTCCCGGAGGGCGTGCGAAATCTTCAGGGCATCTCCGTGGACGGGATGGCCGTCATGTTCACCGTGGCGCTCACTCTGTTGTCCGGTGTGGTGTTCGGGCTCCTGCCGGCCCTCCGGGCTGCGCGACCGAACCTGATGGGCGCACTCCGGAGCGGGGGACGGGAGGCCAAACGGGGCGCGGGCCGGCTCCGCAGCGGACTCGTGGTGGCCGAGCTGGCCTTCGCCGTGGTGCTGCTGGTCGGGGCCGGTCTCCTGCTGCGGAGCTTTCTGTTGATGCAGCGGGTGGACCTCGGATACCGTAGCAGCGGCGTGGTGTTTGCCGGCATCGGCTTTCCCCGCGCGCGCTATCCCGACGGCGCGCGGGCGCTCGGGGCCGTCGAGAATGTCCTGGCCCGCCTGCGGGGGAATCCCGCCATCCGAAGCGCCGAGGTCACCGACCTGCCCCCGCTCATCCCCGGAGGCGACCAGGACGTGACCGCGATCCCGGTGGGCGAGACGCGTCGGGCCGACCTGCCCGAGGCCATCTGGTACCGATCGGTGAGTCCGGGATATCTGTCCCAGATGCGGATGCGGCTGGTTGCCGGGCGCTATTTCACGCCCGAGGATCGCGAGGGTTCGATGCCGGTCGGCATCGTCAACGAAGAGGCGGCCCGCCGGTTCTGGCCCGGGAAAAACCCGATCGGCCGGGTCCTGGCCCAGGGGGAGGATTCCACCGACACCCGGCTCACCATCGTCGGCGTCGTGGCCTCGGCGCGACACGACGGGCCCAGTCAGCCATTCAAGACCGAGCTGTTCACGCCCTTCGGGCAATTCCCTTCGCGCGGGCCGACCTTCGTGCTGGAGCCGGCTCGGGATGCAGCATCGGCGGAAGCGGCATTTCGTCAGGCCCTGCGCGAGGTGGACCCGCTGGTGCCGGTGGCCAACGTGGATCCCATGGAGCGGCTCCTCGGCACCGCCCTTTCGCTCCCGCGACTCTACGCGCTGTTGATCGGGATCTTCGCGGGAGCCGCGCTGCTGCTGGCGGTGCTCGGCGTGTACGGGGTGATGGCCTACGCGGTGGCGCAACGCCAGAGGGAAATCGGGCTACGGCTGGCACTCGGCGCCGCGCCATCGGGCATTCGTCGGCTGGTGCTGGGGCAAGGTGGGCGGCTGACCCTGCTGGGAACCGGGATCGGCCTTGTCGCCGCGACGGGAGCCGGGCGGCTCCTGGGCTCGCTCCTGTTCCAGGTGAGCCCGTTCGGCCTGACCACGTTTTCGGCGGTGCCCCTCGTGCTGGGGGCGATGGCGCTGCTGGCCAGCTGGCTGCCGGCTCGCCGGGCGATGAGAGTGGATCCACTGGTGGCGATTCGGGAGGAGTAGTGCCCGGTCAGGAGGGAGCCCGCTCCCGTCCGAATTCCTCCGACTCGCGGATGTGGTAGATCAGCCAGCGAAAGAACGGCGCGGCGTAGCTCACGAAGAATCCGAGTGCGCCGGCGACGCGGGTCAGGCCCGGGTCGGCGAGGCCCCAGCTTGCGGCGTAGACCGGCACTCCGATAAAGGCCAACGCCACGCATTGCCACATCACCCGATGCTTCCGGCGCTCATGCGCCAGCGCGGCCTCCTCCCGTTCCCGTACTCGGCGAAGCTCGGTTGCGCGGCGGTCGGCGGGGAGATCGAGCAGGCGATCGGCGCTCAGAAGATTCTCCGGTAGAACCGCAGCGCCATACTGACGCTCTCGCTGGCCGGGACACGTCCCCGACTCGAACGGGTGACCTTCTCCCAGCGGAGCGCCGCCTCCATCGGCATTCCCACGGTTCCATCCCGGCGCCGCCCATCGTGGGTGAAGGAAAGCCCCACCGAGAGCGCGGTGGCGTTTTGTTTCGACCCGATCGCGAGCACATCCGGCGTGGTGTCCTCGATCGGAGCCTGATTCTGGACGTAGGAGTAGTGGTCCGCTCCCTTGGACCGGTGGCGCACTCCCGCCGTCAGGGCGAGCGTCGGCCCGATGCGGACGAAGGGCTCGAATGAACCCTCCACGATCTCGCCCGGGTCCCATTCGACCGTCGCGAGTGAAGCGGCGGGCGCCAGCGGGTGGTCGGGCGACGAGAGACGGCGCTCCTGCCTGCCGGGCAGCTGCAGCACGTAGCGGGCGGTGAGCCGGGCACCGACCCGGCCGCGCGCGATGTCCGTCACCAGGTCGCCCTGCACATCGGGCTGCCGGTCGCCGGTGCCGATGTCGAAGAAATCATCGGGGCGATCGAGCTGTCCGCTTCGCAGGCGCACGGTGCCGACCAGCACGGAGCGAACCCCGATGCCGCCGCTTCCAGGACGGTGGTCGAGCCAGGTGAATGCGGCGCCCACTTCGATGTCGCCGATGTATTGCAGAATCGGCGGCGTGAAGGGCCGCCCCGCCAGAGGGCCATCGGGGCTGGTGGCGAAGTCCGCGAACTCCTCCCCGCCCGGGCCCCTCGCCGGGAGGGCGGGGAGGGCGGTGAAGTTGAAGGCGGGGTCGAGGGTCGCGATGGACGATTGCAGCGCTTCGATGGGCGTGAGCAGGGAGACCGCCGCTGGGGACCCCGTGACCGGCAGGAACGTCACCGTTTCGAAGAGCGCCTTGAGGTCCGTGCGCAGCGGGTTGCCCTGGGTGATGATTTGTTGCGCCAGAGCCTTCTGGGCGGGGTTCCCGTCGTAGGCTCCGCCCGCGATTCTCCCGGAGATGGTCGCGAGCGTTGCCTCGAGCTGGGTCAGGAAGCTCGCGGTAAGCGCGGCACCCTCGGCGTTTCCGAAAGTCGGATCGGCGGGATTGAATCCGGCGTTCGCATCGGTGGAATCCAGGCTGAAGCGGTTCTGGATCCGCACCCGCACAATGGG
>Ga0184629_10000658_pt1 | contig 15121 bp, 19 predicted proteins | sample PLM4_32_b1_FD_133158 | JGI IMG/M metagenome (GOLD analysis project Ga0184629, IMG submission 133158) | Groundwater sediment microbial communities from an aquifer in East River, Colorado, USA - PLM4_32_b1 | ecosystem: Environmental > Terrestrial > Soil > Riparian zone | place: USA: East River... | reverse complement strand
CATGATGATGCGGTTGCGCAGTTTGAGCGGGCCCATGCGGCCGGGTTGAGCGATCAGCATGCCGGGATGATATCCGCCGCGTGATAAGCTCCACAACATACTGTGAGGAGTTTGCCGGACTGAGCTCCGACAAACTCCCAAGGAGGGATCATGCGAATCGGCTTCATAGGTTTGGGGACCATGGGCAGCAGCATGGCGCTCAATGCGCGCACCAAGGGCGGCTACGACCTCGTCGTTCACGACCTGCGGCGTGACGCGGCGAAGCCGCATCTCGCGGCGGGTTGCGTCTGGGCGGACTCGCCCGCGGCGGTCGCCAAGGATGCGGACATCGTGCTGACTTCGCTGCCCGGGCCGCGCGACGTGGAGGCGGTCGCGGAAGGCTTGATCCAGACCATGCGGCGCGGCGTGCCGTGGTTTGACCTTTCGACCAATTCGCCGACTGTTATGCGACGCCTGCACGAGCGCTTCGCGGCCAAGGGGCTGCCGGTGCTCGATGCCCCGGTCAGCGGGGGCCCGAAGGGCGCGAAGAGCGGCAAGCTGGCGTTATGGGTGGGCGGCGATAAGGCCGTCTTCGATCAATATCGCAAGGTCCTCGATGCCATTGGCGACCAGGTGCGGTATATCGGCCCGATCGGGGCCGGCTCGATCGCGAAACTGGTGCATAACGCGGCAGGCTATGCGATCCATTGCGCGGTGGCCGAGGTCTTTACCATGGGCGTAAGGGCGGGCGTAGAGCCGCTGGCGCTGTGGTCCGCGATCCGCCAGGGCGCGCTCGGGCGCAAGCGCACTTTCGAACGCATGGCGGATAATTTCCTGCAGAACAAGTTCGATCCGCCCGAATTCGCCCTTAATCTCGCGTTCAAGGACGTGACGCTTGCCACGGAGCTCGCGCGCGAGATCGGCGTGCCGATGCGGCTCACCTCGCTCGCCCACGCGGAAATGAGCGAAGCGATGAACCGCGGCTGGGGCGCCAAGGATTCGCGGGTATTCCTGCTGCTGCAGGAGGAGCGCGCGAAGGTCGAGATCAAGGTGCCGGCGGCGGAGATCCAGGCGGTGGTCGAGCGCGAAGTCTGAGCATGCAACTTCCTAACTACGAAGTTTACGCCATCAGATATGCGCGGCGCGATGCGCGCCGTCCCGAGCATTTCGTCGGCGGCGATCCGCACGACGCGCCGATGCCGATGGATTATTTCGTGTGGCTGATCCGCGGCGGGGAGCGGACCATCGTGGTGGACACGGGCTTCACCGCGGAGGTGGCGGCGAAACGCAAGCGCGAGTACATCCGCACGCCGAAAGCAGGGCTGGCCCTGTTGGGCGTCAAGGCCGAAGCAGTGCGCGAGGTCGTCATCACGCACATGCACTACGACCACGTTGGGACGTTCTTCGACTTCCCGCAGGCCGTGTTCCACCTGCAGGACGACGAGATGAACTACGTCACCGGCCGCTACATGCGCCATGCGCGCTTCGCGCACTCGATCGAGGTCGAGGACGTGGTCGGCATGGTGCGGGCGCTGTTCAAGGGCCGCGTCATCTTTCACAAGGGTGTCGACGAAATCGCGCCCGGCGTCAGCCTGCATCACATCGGTGGGCACACCCCGGGGCTGCAAGCGGTGCGGGTCCACACGCAGCGCGGCTGGGTGGTGCTCGCGTCGGATGCGACCCACTACTACGAGCACTTCGAGACGGGGCGCTGTTTCCCGTCCATCGTCGATCTGGGCCGCGTGCTGGAAGGCTACGACATCCTGCGCAAGCTGGCGGACTCGCCCAGGCACATCGTGCCGGGCCACGACCCGCTCGTGATGGCGCGCTATCCGGCGGTCTCGAAGGAACTCGAAGGCATTGCGGTCAGGCTGGACGTCATGCCGCGGGAATGAGACTTGCCGGAATGGAGCGAGCAAATGGTAGGCGGGCGACACCGTGGCCCCGTTATATCTTCGCTGCGCTGCTTTTTTCGGTGGTGGGGACGCAGGCGGTTGCCCAGGTTGCCGGCCAGGAGGCGGGCATGCCGGGGATGGAGGCCCACCGCATCGAGGAACCCGTGTTCAACGGACGCGTCGCCGTCTACGAAGCGGGTCGCGGCAAGGCGCGCGCCATTCTGCTGGTTCATGGCATTGGCGCGGACGGCGCTCGCGATTACCGCGACCATATCAACTGGCTTCAGGAATCGTTCCATGTGATCGCCGTGGACTTGCCCGGATTCGGGCAGTCCGATAAGTCGAATTCCCTGTACTCCCCGATCAACTATGTCGGCGTCCTCAAGTACATTGCCGATCGCTTCCTGGGCCGCCCGTTCGTGCTGGTGGGGTATTCGATGGGAGCTTTGGTGTCCTTGCGCTACGCGGCGACCTATCCGCGCGACGTTGAACGGCTCGTCCTGATTTCCGCCCCGGGCGTATTGCATCGCCACGCCACAACGAGCCGCTACCTTGCCAGCCTGATGGGAGTTTCGCAGAAAGAATTTGAGTCGCTCGGTTGGTTGAGCCGCCTGCCCGGCAAGATTCTGACGCCGCTCGAGCGGTTGAACGTTGACCCGCAGACCGTTCTCTCGAGCCCGCAACTGCGCGAGAGCGTGCTCGGCGCCGACCCCGCGAAGATCGCCGGGCTCGCAGCTGTGAGCGACGACCTTCATGGGGTATTGCCCGACGTCCGCGCCGAGACTCTCATAATCTGGGGCGGGCGGGACACCCTCGCGCCGCTGCGCACCGGCAAGGTGCTCGCCCGGAAATTGCCGCGCGCGCAGCTGCTGGTGATCGAGGACGCCGCGCACGAGCCGATGCTGGAGACGCCCGCAAGCTTTCGCGCCGGGCTCGAAACGTTCCTGGAGCACGGCTTGCCGGCGGCGGCGGGCACCGCCGTCCCCATGACGCAACACGGGGAGGGGTCCTGCCGGCGCGAACGCCAGCGGGAGTTCGAGGGCGAATACGACAAATTGATAATTGATGGCTGTCAGCAGGCTCGCATCCGCAACGCGCGCGTGCGTGAGCTGCGCATCCTCGAATCCACGGTCACGATAGACGACAGCCACCTCGGGGGCGGCAAGATCGGAATGGTTGTACGCGGCTCGACCGTCTTGATGACGGGCGGGCGCATCGAAGGGGACGTGGCGATTTCGGCGTACGCAAGCCGACTGGATCTCGCTGCAGTCGACGTGGAAGGACGCGACGCGGCGATCACGGCGTCAAAAAGATCGTACGTTGTGATTTCCCTGAGTCGGTTGCGCAGCCCCTACACGCAGGGCGAGGTGCACGGTTTCTATACGGTTACCGAGAAGAACCCGCGATAATGAACCAGGGAGCCGATGGGCTGAAACGGTTTTTGAAGAATTCCTGGACCGTCTCTCGATCACGAAACGATTTCGGCTCGGCCGTCTCCTTGCCATTTCGAATGGAGGATCCTATGGAGGCAGTGAAAGACAGCAAGCATCTCTACGAGGTCGAGCGCCGAGCCGAGCACGCCGCGCGGCCGGGTTTCCGTATTACCGAGCTCCAGATTTCAAAGACCCAGAAGGTGCCCTGGCACTTTCATAACAACGTCCAGGACACGTTCTACGTGCTTAATGGAAACCTGAGGATTTTCCTGCGGGAGCCCAAGGAGGAGGTGCGGCTTGGCCCCGGTGACACCTGCTCGGTCAAGCCTCGCCGCCCGCACCTGGTCACGAACGGCGGGGACACTTCGGCTACGTTCCTGGTGCTGCAGGGCATCGGTGACTATGACTTCGTCCCGCTCGTCTGAGCGGTACAGGACGGGTCAGCGTGACGTTGTCCTGATCGCCTCTGATCCCTTTTCCGGTAGTCCAGTACCAGCGCTGCTATGGCGGCGCATTCGATGCCGAAGGGCAGATAGCCCGCGTAGCCCAACGCTGGCATCTCGAAGAGGCGAAACCGATCCACATAGGGGATGCTGTACTCCCACCGGGCAAGGCTGCCGTAGTTCCACATCTCCCAGAAGAAACCACATACCAGCGCAGCCGCCGTGAAACTCGCGATGCGGCGCCAGTCACCGCTTGCCAGAGGCGCGAGCACAGTATCCCGGCCGCCGAGCGCCTGCAGGCAGATCATGACGAGCACCGGCGAGATCCACACCAGCGGAAACACGTAATCTCGGAAGACGCCGAGCGCGGCGAGCGACATCGCCGTGAGGGCGAGTACCAGGGCGGCTGCAAACTTTGGGCGCGGGACGCGCAGCGGGTGCCAGCGCGCGAACGCGGCGCTGAGACGCGGGAAGGTACCAAGACATTCCGCGGTGCTGGTCACCGCTGGCAGCACGGTGGAAAAGGCGAGCGTCGCGAAGAACGTGTACTCGAGCGCACCGAAATCCCCGATACCTGTGTAGCGCCAGTTCGCGACGAAGCGGTTCAGGTACTCGAAAAACCACCAGAAGAGCGCGCTCAGCGGGAAAAGCGCGGCAAGACGCGCAGGTTCCCGGCAGAGCAAGCAGCTTCCCGCGCGCTGCATCGTAATGGCGCTCACGACGCCGATATAACCGAGCCAGAGCGGCGTGAAGGTGTGCTGCTGTAAGGATTCAAACCAGGGAAAGCGCGTCCAGGCGAGCGTCCAGCTCACGATAAGCCAGAGCAGTGCCGCCCAGCCCCAGATCGGGAAAGCGCGCCGACTTGTCGCCGGACCGGACGCGGGGGCCGGCGCGTTCAGGAGGCGCCACACAAGTGGCGCGATGACCGCGGCGGTAAACGCTGCAAGCAGCCGAAAGGCTGTCCACGAGAACCCGGCCGCTTCGCGGGGCGCAGGCCGTGGCGGGAGCTGCAGATACGTGTCGAGCGGTTGCCCTGCGAGCCAGACCCCGGCGAGCGGGGCGCCGACGAGCACCGACCCCGTGATTCCGACCAGCAGCGGCGTGAATAGAAAAGGTGTCAGACGCCATTTCCGCTGTCGCACGGCGATCAGTCAGCCTTGAGACCCGCGTCCTTGGCCACTTTGGTCCAGCGCTTAAGCTCGGCGTAGTACGCAGCCGTGAACGCCTTGACCCCAAGTCCGGTCGGATCCATGTCCTGCTGCTCGATCTTCGGTTTCAATTCGGGGCTGTGGACGGCCTTGACGAATTCCGCGTTTACCCGCGTGAGTACCGCCGCAGGAGTGCCCGCGGGCGCGAACACGCCCTGCCAGGTCGTCACCACAAATCCGGGAAGTCCCGATTCTTCCAGCGTGCGCAGCTCCGGCAGCGACTGGATGCGTTTCGATCCGGTCACGGCGAGCGCGCGCAGCCGGCCTTCCTTGACGTGGGGCACGGCGGTGAGCACGGCGCCCATCAGGAACTGCACTCTCCCGGCAATGGTGTCGAGCAGCGATGGCGCTGTTCCTTTGTAGGGCACGTGCTGCGTCTGGATGCCAGTGCGCTGCGAGAACAGCACGGCCGCGAGGTGCGTGCTGGTGCCGGACCCGGACGAGCCGTAGTTGAGCTGGCCCGGCCGCGCCTTCGCGTAATCGATGAATGCCTGCACTGACTGCACAGGGAGAGAGGGATGTACCACGAAGATCAGGCAGCCCGCGCCGATCTCGGTGACCGGCGCCAGGTCCTTATGCGGGTCGTAGCCGAGCTTGGAGTACAAGCCCGGCGAGAGCGCGATCGCATTCGACGAGTAGAGGAGGGTATGGCCGTCGGCGTTGGCCTTCGCCAGGATTTCGACGGCGATGTTGCCGGCCGCGCCGGGCCGGTTGTCGATCACCATGCGCTGGCCGATTTGCGCCGAGACCTTGTCGCTCACGAGCCGGGCGACCACATCGGTGGGACCGCCCGGCGGGAATCCGACCAACATGCGGATCGGCTTATTCGGCCAGGCTTGCGCATGGCAGACGGTGTACGCGGCGGCAACATAGATCGCGACACCAAGCGCTGTAATCGTCGCTTTCGAGGGCATTCCGGTCTCCTCGGCAGGTATTTGTGCAGTTCATTCCAAACGTGCTCCTTGCGCTTCACGATCCAGGCACGACGGGGCATTATAAGGAAAAGACGGAAATGGTTGATTGCCCTTTGTGCTGGAACCGCGTATAAGAATATCAGGCGTTTAGTTACCTCTCCTTGGGCCCGTTTCTATCCGGGCCGCTGCTGCTGCCGCAATTCTCAGGGCTTGGGATTAAACATACCCGGGCTTGCCTCCGTCCACCGCCTCTTCAAGGGCACTTATGGCCGCCATCCGAACGGAATTGCTGCCAGTGGAGCTGGAATCGCTGCGTCAACTCACCCGCGCGACGGTGAAGAAGCGTATCCCCGCCGAGCACGGCGAGAAGCTGGTTCGCTGCGGATTTGCGGGGATGCGAGCCGGCAAACTGGTCATCACGACCAGGGGCCACGCGAAGCTGGCGTTTGAAATTACCCGCTCGAGCTGGTTTTCGATGCCAGTGTGAGCGGGCGGGAAGACACTAAACCATGGATCAGGCCGTCGGTTTCGACGAGTATCGCTGGCTGCGCGAGCTGACATTCAAGACGCAGAAAGGGGGGATGCCCGAGATCGTCGGGGCCAGGCTCCTGACGCGTGGACTCATCGAGCGGAAGGAAGGCCGTTTCTCGCTCACGGCGAGGGGCCGCATCGCGCTTGCCAAGCTTGGTTGACTGAGGAGGCGCAGCGCTTGAAAGCACAAATGATGCACGTCGAGAACTTCGTCGGCAGGGTGCTGATCGGCCCGAAAAAGCTGCGGAGTTGTTATGCCCGCATCGTTTCCCAGAAGGATGGCTCCGGGCGCATTGAAAAATTCGATCTCGTGTCCGGAACCTGGTTCGAGGCACACGAGAGCATCACGTTCAGCGAGGTCTGGAGCGCGCCATCCGTGCCGCTATTGCAGTGGGCCGACATCGATCGGAAATCCTGACTCGGCCATTGGGAAAGACCACTAGGAAGTTGAGGATGTTCTTGGTGGACTGTCCCCTTACCGAACTGACAAGCTTGCAGGGCGAAGTCGGCGATTGACCCGCCCACCCCTCGGGGTTAGCATCGTCTCGCAATCCAGCCGGTCAAGGAGGTTCGATATGTCGGGACGAACCGTCAGATCCGTCATCGAGGGACAGGAACTCATCACTGCGCCGAAGAGCATGCCCGTCGGCGACGCCGCGCGCTTGATGAAAGGCCACAGCGTCGGGGCGATCCTGGTGGTGGAGGGAGACCTGCTCGTTGGTGTGTTTACCGAGCGCGATGCGCTATTCCGGGTGGTCGCTGAGGGGCGCGACGCGAACTCCACCCAGCTCGGCGCCGTCATGACGGGCAACCCCAGGACGATCGAGGCGGACAGTCTCTTCACGCTAGCCCTCCAAATGATGTATGAGGGCGGCTTCCGGAACGTGCCGGTGGTCGAGAACGGCCGGCCCGTCGGCCTGGTTTCCGCCCGCGACGCGCTCGGCCCTGAGCTGAAGGACTTCGTCTTCGAAATGCTGCGCCAGGAACAGAGCACGGATGTGCTCGCCTAGTTTCCCGGGCCGGGTTCCAGTCACCAGTCACTAGTCACGCTTTTGCGGCCGGGAGGGGCCATGTTCAGGCTCGCGATGGGGTTTGCATGTCTGGCGTTTCTCTCATCCTGCGCGACCACGCCTCAGGTCACGCCCGCGGTGCGTTCGGATCTTGCGCCGACGGGCAAGCTGCGCGTGGGGATCAACTTCCAGAATGTTCTTCTCACCCGCAAGGACCCGACCACCGGGGAGGCCGGCGGCATTGCGCTAGATCTTGCCCAGGAATTGGGCCGGCGGCTCGGGGCGCCGGTGGAGATTGTTCCGTACGCTACCGCCGGCCATCTCGCGGACGCTGTGAAGACCGGGGCATGGGACGTCGCTTTTCTCGCGGGCGAGGCGCAGCGTGCCAATGTGATCGCCTTCACCGCGCCCTACCTGGAGATCGAGACAACCTACCTGGTGCCGCCCGGGTCGCCGTTTCGCAAGGTCGAGGACGTGGACCGCGAGGGCGTGCGCATCGCCGTCGGGGCCAAGGGCGGTCCCGACCTCGCCTTGACGCGGATACTGAAGCACGCCCAGCTGGTGCGCGCGCCGACAACGGTCGCGGCTGCCAAGCTGTTCGCAACGGACAAACTGGATGCGCTCGCCGGCCTCAAGCCGAGCCTTGTCCTGGAGGCCGAGAAGATCCCCGGTTCGCGCGTTCTCGAGGGCCACTTCAGCGTCGTCGGCCAGGCGGCCGGCACTCACAAGGACCGCGTAGCCGGCGCGAAATACCTGGGAGAATTCATCGAGGACATCAAGGCCTCGGGACTAGTTGCCCGGGTGATCGAGAAGAACGGCGTGCGCGGCGTGACCGTTCCGCTGCCGCCGACGGAAATTTATTTCGGTGGGGGTTCAATGTAGGGGGGTGCGGGAAGGTTTCCAAGTCAGAGGGAGACACTTCCTGTCAATGTTTTTCCTTCATCTCTTCTCTCCCTGCTTGAATTCTCCCGTCACTTCGTCATTAAGCTCGTAACAGGGGAGTGAACATGAGGCTGCCGGACTACACGGTCACCGGCGACGGGAAGGTGACCGTCTTTCTCCTGCACGGGATTTACGGCTCGAAAGAGTACTGGCGCTATCAGACCGAGCGGCTGGTCACGCGGGGATACCGAGTCGTGGCGTGGGATGCGCCGGGTTACGGCCTCTCGCCGTTGCCAGACCCGTTCTCATTTGACGTCGTGGCCGAGGCCGGCGCGCGGTTGATCAAGGCGCTCGGCAGTGAGCGCAACGTCTTTCACGGCCACAGCATGGGTGGGCAGATCACGCCGCGTATCCGGCTGAAGGTGCCAGAAATCGTGCACGGCATCGTGATCTCGTCCACTATCGGCTATTTCGCCAATCGCACCAAGGAAGAGCAGGAGGAGTTCGTCCGCAAGCGTACTGCGCCGCCTCCTTCCGGCACCGATCCGGTGACGGCTAACATGATGGTCGTGAATTCGATGCTCGGGCCGACCTCGGCTGGCCCCGAGGTCGAGCTCGTGCGTCATTGGGCGTCGCACACGCCGATGGAGACAGTGAAAGCGGCGGTGAAAGCCGTGCAGAGCTATCCAGAGGCCGACGCCGTGACGGGCTTCCGCGCGATATCCGTGCCCACGCTGCTGGTGGCGGGCGAGGTGGACCAGGTCGGGCATCCGGCCGGGATGAGGCGAGTGGCAGACATGATCCCCGGCTGCCAATTCGCGGTCGTTTCCGGTTCGGGTCACTACCCGTGGGCCGAGAATCCCACCGAGTTCAATCGCGCTTTCTTGGGATTCCTCGACCGGCATTTCAAATGAATGGAAAAGGTGGAAGTCCGTAAGCATGAAGATAAATGCAAAATGGTTGTCGGCCGCGTTGTGCATGATGGCCGCGTTGGCGGCGGGGGCCGCGCGGGCCCAGGAAGCGACGTATACGGTGAAGATGATGACGCCCGAGACCGCGTTGAAGGCGGCGCAGGCCGCGCTCAAGAGGTGCCGCGATGACGGTTTCCAGGTTACCGTGGCGGTAGTTGACCGCAGCGGCGTGGCGCAGGTCGTGCTGCGCGACCGCTTCGCTGGCCCGCACACCGTGGACATGGCGGTGGACAAGGCGTGGACGGCGGTCAGCTTTCGCACTCCCACGGGAGACTTTGCGAAGGCGACTCAGCCCGGAACTCCCCAGAGCGCTGTCCGCAATCGCCCGCGCGTCGCCGCGATAGCCGGCGGACTCCTGATCGAGGCCGGCGGCGCGCTCGTGGGCGGCATCGGCGTCTCCGGCGCCCCGGGCGGCGATCGCGACGACGTGTGCGCCACTGCGGGAATTGATGCGATCCGCGACAGCCTCGAATTCTAGACGACAGTATCAGCCGCCGATGCACGCCGATAGACGCCGAGAAAACCATAATAGACAGGATTTACAAGATTAACAGGATGGAACGAAAACATTGGATAGCAGATCTCGTGAATCCTGTTAATCCTGTCTATTTATGTTGATCTTATCTTCGTTCATCTGCGTTTATCTGCGGCTAATCTGTTTATGCTTTTTCCGACGACGCTCGTAGGCAGCTACCCCCAGCCCGAGTGGCTGATCGACCGCGAAAAGCTTGCCGGGCGTTTCCCGCCGCGCGTGCGCGCGAAGGAATTGTGGCGGATTCCGGAACCCTGCCTCGCCGACGCGCAGAACGACGCCACGATCATGGCGATCAAGGTGCAGGAAGAGGCCGGGCTCGACATCATCACGGATGGCGAGATCAGGAGAGAAAGCTACTCAAATCGTTTCGCCACCGCGCTCGAAGGGGTGGACATCGACAACCCGGGCACCGCGCTCGATCGCTCGGGCCACCCCAACCCGGTGCCGCGCATCGTCGGCAGAATCCGCAGGAAACACCCGGTCGAAGTCGAGGACTTGAAGTTCCTGAAGCGCCACACCACCCGGATGGTGAAGATGACGGTGCCGGGGCCGTTCACTATGTCGAGGCAGGCGCAGAACGACTTCTACAAGACGGACGAGGCGGCGGCGATGGACTATGCCGCCGCAGTGAACGCGGAAATCCACGACCTCTTCGCGGCCGGCGCCGATATCGTCCAGATCGACGAACCCTACTTGCAGGCGCGGCCGGAACAGGCGCGCGAATATGGCCTGAAGGTACTGAATCGGGCGCTCCACGGCATTCAGGGCACGACTGCCGTGCACATCTGCTTCGGCTACGCCGCGATCATTCACCAGCGGCCCTCAGGCTATTCATTCTTGCCCGAGCTGGCAGGTTGCAGCTGCAATCAGGTCTCGATCGAGACCGCACAGTCCGGGCTCGATTGCTTGGTGCTGGCGAAACTCGCGGGGAAACAGATCATGGTCGGCGCGTTAGATCTCAACGACATGAACGTCGAGACGCCCGAGCAGGTCGTCGCGCGGATCGAGCGTGCGCTGCCCTATGTCAAGCCCGAGAGCGCGATCATCGCGCCGGACTGCGGCATGAAGTACCTTCCGCAGGACGTCGCATTTGGCAAGATGCTCGCAATGGTCGAAGCGGCCAAGATCCTCCGCAAAAAGTATGGCGGAAGACCCGGGGGATGAGTGACGACTGATGGCTGACGTTCGGTGAGTGATGGGCAACCGGTAACCAGATCCGGGTCGACCCACGATCCACGAATCACGACCCACGATGACGTTGTTCCCGCGGCACCCCGTGACGCGCGCAGTGGCGACCGCCTGGCTGCTCGCGTCCGTCGTGATGCTCATGTTCACGCTTTTGCGGCCAGATATTTTCGGGAACGACCGCTCCGCGCTGGTTTATCTCACGCCGCTCTACTGGTTGAGCTTTCCGCTCGGGCACGCAGGCGTGATCGCGGGCATCCAGATCCGGCTGGAGCTCTATCTCAATTTCAATTTCGTGCCCAGCATCCTGTCCGAGGGGCTTTACCTATGGACGGCGCTGACGGCTATCGGCTATGTGCAGTGGTTCGTGCTTCTGCCGTGGGTCGCGCAAAAGTGCCGGCAACTGTCCAACTTTCTTTCCAAGCGCGACCCTGCACGGTAAGATGGCCGCTCGAACAAGTCTGGAGCGGCAGGTTGGATGCCGTTCCTCGAGGAGCAAGTTCTTGCCATTTTCTTACCGTGTTCAACGGTCGTCGCTGGGCTGCGTGGCCGCATGGCTCGCCCTGAGCTGCTTGCCGGTCGCGCTCACTTTCAGTGCCCAGGCGGCCGAGAAGTATCCAACGCGGCCGGTCCGGTTCGTCATCCCGTTTCCGCCGGGGGGCGGCAACGACATTCTCGGGCGTGCCTTCGCGGAGCGCCTAGGCGAGCGCCTCGGCCAGCAGTGGGTCGTGGACAACCGCGGCGGCGCCTCCACCATCATCGCCGCGGAGATTGTGGCGCGAGCGCCCGCAGACGGCTACACGTTGCTGCTCGGGACGAACACCACGCTCGCGGTCATACCCAGCCTGCGGGACAAGCTTCCCTTCGACCCGATCAAGGACTACGACCCGATCTCGCTGATGTCCTCTTCGCCGTATCTCCTGGTCGTGCATCCTGGTTTTGCCGCCACCACGGTGAAGGAACTCATCGCGTTGGCGAAAGCGAAGCCGGGGCAGATGAACTATGCATCGCCGGGCTACGGCACGAGCAACCATCTCTCTTTCGAGTTGTTCAAGTCGATGGCGGGGGTCAGCATCACGCACGTTCCGTACAAGGGCACCGGCCCGGCGCTGACCGAGCTACTGGGCGGCCAGGTGCCCATAATGCTGGCCTCGACGGCGTCGGTGCGGCCCCTCGTGCGTGCTGGAAAGCTGCGGGCGCTCGGAATATCGACCGTGAAACGCTCCGCCGCTATGCCGGAGGTCGCTCCCATCGCCGAGTTGGGGGTGCCGGGCTTCGATACGGCTTCGTGGGTCGGGTTGATCTCGCCGAGAGGAACTCCCACCGCCATCATCGCCAGGCTGAATTCCGAGATTGCCGCTGTGATCCAGGGTGGAGACCTGCGCGAAAAACTGGCGTCGCAGGGATTCGTGCCGGATGCGAGCACGCCGCAGCAGTTCGCCAAGCATATCCGGGCCGAACTCGAGCGCTTCCGGAAGCTCGTCAAGGCGGCCGGTATCAAGAGCGATGAGGGATGAGGGGTGAGCCGGGGTTTCGAAAGACGTGCCTGCGCACGTCTGAGCCGGCGAACGCCAGACGCGATGCAGCGCGTCTGGCCGGGATCGGAGATCAGGGATGAGCAAACACCGATGCGTGTGATCGTCCGGGGAGCGACTGTGGTCGCGGCGCTGATCGTATTTGCGACGCCGGCGATCGCGGCGGAGACTTATCCCACCCGGCCGATCCGGCTTATCGTCCCGTTCCCGCCAGGCGGCAGCAACGATATTGTGGGGCGCTTGATTGGAGCTCATCTGACCGAGCGGCTCGGCAAATCGGTGGTGGTGGACAACCGCGGTGGAGCGGGTGGGCGCATCGGCTACGAAACCACGGCCGCGGCACTGCCGGACGGTCATACGCTGTTGATCGTCTCCGCCGCATACGCGTTCACGCCCGCGCTGCACAAATTGAGCTTCGACCCGGTCAAGTCGTTCGTCCCGATTGCCATGATCGGGACCGGCGCAAGCGCGCTCGCCGTTTTTCCCGGACTGGGCGCCAATTCGGTGAAGGAACTCGTCGCGATGGCGAAGGCGAAGCCCGGGCAACTGAATTACGCGTCCGCAGGATTTGGCACCTTCCAGCATCTCTCGAGCGAGCTGTTCCGGATCATGGCGGGAATCAATATCGTGAACGTGCCCTTCAAGGGAGGCGGGCCGGCGACGCTCGCGGTCGTGGCCGGCCAGGCCCAGATCTCGATCGGCTCGCTGATCCAGACGCTGCCCCACGTTCGCCCGGGACGGCTGAAGCTGCTGGGAACCGGAGGCCTGAAACGGGTGGCGATCGTGCCCGACGTGCCGACGATCTCGGAGGCTGGCGTGCCGGGATACGAGGCGTTCAACTGGTGGGGTGTCGTCGCGCCGGCCGGGACGCCTGCCGCAGTGACCAAGCTGTTGTACGGCGAAATCACGGCCATCGTCGCTTCGCCGGATGTTCAGAAATGGTTCGTCACGGAAGGCGCCGAGGCCGTCAACAAGACTCCCGAGGAGTTCCGCACATTGATCGCGTCCGAGATCGTCAAATGGGGCAAGGTCGTGAAGGAGGCCGGCATCAAGGCGGAGTTCTGATAGACATCTTCTGGTTTCTCATCGTGAGCCTCATCCACGAGGGCCGATGATGCGTATATGATGGCGTTCGGGAATCTACGGCGGTTCCCGTGGTCAGAGGGACATTCGAGGAGATACCATGACGCGCAGGGGTCTATTGCAGGGCATGCTGGTGGCTGGATTGTGGAACGCATTGACGGGGCGGAGCGCGGCTGCGCAGCCGCAGGTGAAGGACATGAAGAGCATCACCGAGCTGCAGAAGAACTGGAAGGTCTACCTGGCGGAGGGTTTCAAGGCGCCGCTTCCGAGCGAGCCGCTCAACCTCTCCAAGGAGGAATGGCGCAAGCGCCTCTCGCCGGCAGCCTACTCGGTGCTGCGCGAAGAGGGCACCGAGCGCGCGGGGTCGAGCCCGCTCAACAACGAAAAGCGCGAGGGCGTGTTCGCCTGCGCCGGGTGCGACCTGCCGGTCTACACCTCGGCCATGAAATACGAAAGCGGCACTGGCTGGCCGAGCTTCTTTACGACGATACCGGGCGTGTTCGAGACCAAGACCGACTTCCATCTGTTCCAGCCGCGCATCGAGTACCACTGCCAGCGCTGCGGCGGCCATCACGGCCACGTCTTCGAGGACGGCCCGCAGCCCACCGGCCAACGGTGGTGCAATAACGGCGTGGCGCTGCGCTTCATACCAAGGACGGGCAAGGCGTAGCGCCCGTCTTTGGAAAGGCGTGATGAGTGATGAGTGATAGGTAATAGAGGATAGGGGACCCAGGACGGGGCGGCGCATGGCGCCGCCCCGTCTTTTTGAGACCCATCACCCATCACTTATCACCTGTCACGGGTTTGGGTATAGTTGTGCCTATGCACGGCCCGAAGCTCAGGCTCGCCACCCCCGCGGACGCCTACGAAATCGCCGTGATGTCGCGCTACCTGATCGAGGTTGGGCTGCGTGGCTGGACCTGGCCGCCGGAGCGGGTGGCGAAGGCGATCCGCGCGCGCGAGACGAACGTGCTGGCGGTGGACGTCACGCAGCACCTCGTCGGGTTCGCGATCATGGACTTCGGGGATACCGCGGCGCACCTGTCGCTGTTCGCGGTGAAGCCTTCGCACCAGCGCTGCGGCATTGGCACCCAGATGATGGCGTGGCTGGAGGAGGCGGCCCTCACCGCCGGCATCGCCACCATCAACCTGGAGCTGCGCTCGAACAACTTCGCCGCGCGCACCTTCTACCGCATGCGGGGCTACAAGGAGACTTCCTACATACCGGGCTATTACCGCGGCGTCGAGACCGCGGTGAAGATGGCGCGCGATATCAGGCGCGACCAATCGAGGAGTGTGATAAGTGATGGAACAGGTTCAAGGATGAAGGATGAAGGCGGAAGGATGACCTGACGATGCAAGGGTGAAGGCAAGAGGCGGAAGGATGACCTGGTATTGAATCCCGCACTGCGGGGATCATCCCTCATCCCTCATTCCTCAATCCTATGAAATGAGCGCCGCATTCTGGATCGCATTCTGGTGGGCGACCTTCGCGGGCACCCACATGGTGCTGTCGT
>Ga0184629_10000657_pt1 | contig 15126 bp, 10 predicted proteins | sample PLM4_32_b1_FD_133158 | JGI IMG/M metagenome (GOLD analysis project Ga0184629, IMG submission 133158) | Groundwater sediment microbial communities from an aquifer in East River, Colorado, USA - PLM4_32_b1 | ecosystem: Environmental > Terrestrial > Soil > Riparian zone | place: USA: East River... | reverse complement strand
GCGTCCGCGACGCTTCGTCCACCCCGGGGCCCTCGGCAACCTGGACGAGCAGCTCCGCCCGATCGTAATCCGAGGCGATCTGTCCCGCGGACGTGAGGGCCGCGGCCACGAGCGCCGGAGCAGTCTCGTGTTGCGCGAGGACCGTCGCCAGGACGCGACGACGGTCGTAGTCGGACCCGATGCCGTCCACCGCCTGGAAGAACGCGGCGCTCATCGGCCCCGTAATCGGGTGCTTCTGAATGAGCACGATGAGCACTTCGGCGAGGTCGTAGTCCGACTGGATGTGGCCTGCCGCGCCCAGCACGGCGGTCGCCAGGTCGTCGGGGAGGTTCTTCCCCGCGAGCACGACGGCGAGAACGCGGTGGCGGTCGTAGTCGGATTGAATGTGATCGGCCGCCGTGACGAACGCGGTGCGAGCGGGCTCGGTTAACGGGTACTTGGCGGCGACCAGGACCAGGAGCTCGGCCAGATCGTAATCGCTCGAGATCTCGCTCCCCGCTTGGGTCACGACATGCGCCACGCCGGCGGGATCCAACCGGCCGTCGGCGACGAGCGCCTGGTAGTAGAGGCGCTTTGCGTAGTCTCCCGAGACCTGGGCGATTTCCTGGAACAGCGCGTCCTGACCCCGCGTCCCCAGAATCCAACGACTCCGGGCTTCGGCGGCGTACCCGGTCCGGCGCAACAGCTCCGTGAGCGTGGCCGCGAGCCAAGCCTTCGCGTCCGCGTCATAGGGTCGCTCGGCGTCGTCCACGAACCAGCGGTGCGCGACGCCCCCGGAGCCCGGGCGCATCTCCACTCGACGCTCCCGGTCGCCGTCGTGCCGCTCCACCACTACCGAGCCGCCGTCGTCGATCTCCGCGAGGTCGGTGAAATCCGTCGTGAAACGGAATCCGCCCTCGGCCACGAGCTCCACCGAGCAACGGCCGGTCTTGTACAGCAGCTGGGTGCGCTGGCCCTCGGTATGCTCGCTGGAGGTGCTCGTGCTGCGGGACGAGCCGGCGCGGCAGTCGCTCGAATCCCCGTCGCTGTGACGCAGCGGCTTCTGCGCCACGGCGCGACGTATCGTGCGCAGCGTCTCCTGCGGATCGTCGCTCACCAAGGGCAGTATCCCACTCGACATCTGGTGCGTGGCGAGGCGTGCAGGGCGCACCGCGGCCAGCGGCAGCACTACCAGGGCGGCGACGAGGGCGGAGGGGAACACCACGCGGCGGCTCAACGCGTCGCGGCGCCGGGCCGGATCGAGCACGTCCAGCAGGCGGTTGCCGAGTTGGGACGGTCGGGCCATCGCGACGCTTGCGAGTCCCGTGACGGCCGCCGCCCGCAGAGTGCGCGCGATCTCGAGCAGATGCCCGGCGTAGTCCGAGGGGGTGGCGCCGGCGGCGAGCACGCGGTCGTCGCAGGCGCGCTCGCGCTCGATCCGCAGCCGCGCCGCGGCGAGCCACACGAGCGGGTGAAACCAGTACACGGCGCAGGCGCACACGGCGACGAGCTGCGTGAGGCAATCGCGCCGCTCGACGTGCGCCAGCTCGTGGGTCAGGACGTCACGGCGGCGCGCTGCGGGCCATTGCTCGGCGTTCGCCGGCAGCAGGACGACGGGACGCCGCGTCCCCCAGGTCATCGGCATCGCGGGTCCGGCCGCGGCGAGCAGCCGCACCGGCGTGCGCAGCCCCAGCCCGGCGGCGATGGACGCCTGGAGCTCGAGCCAGTCCGCCGAACGAATCGGATGGGACCGACGGGCGATCCTCGCCACGCGCCATGCCCCGGCGGCATAGCCGGCGAGCACGAGCAGGAGCCCTCCGATCCAGACCGCGAGCAGCCACCGGGCGGGACTCATCAGGGCCGGACGGGGTGGCGACTCCACGCTCCATGCAGTGGCGATCGCAGCGCGTGTCGCGACGTCAGCTCGGCTTGCGTACGCGGTGACACGTTCGGCTGGTGTGGGGACGACCGCCGCTGCGGCGGGGCGCGCGGGTAGCAGCGGCACGCGCCAGGCCGGTCCGAGCAAGCTGGCCGCTGGGAGGACCAGGATGCCGGCGAGCGCGAGCGTCCAGACGAAATGCCGGAGCGCGGCCGCACGGCGCCAGGCGAGGGTGACGATGCCGGCGGTGCCGAGCACCAGGGTCATCTTGGCCAGTGAGTCGAGGACGAAGTCGCGCATGGTCACCGCCCTTCTTTCTTGGCCTGGGCGATGAGCCCGGCGAGTCGATTCAGCTCGGAGTCGGAGAGTCGCGCCGCGGTCAGATCGAGCAGGGCCGCGACCGCGGCTTCGGTGGAGCCGCCAAAAAACGTGCTGACCACCTGGCGCAGCGCCGATTCACGGGCACGCTCGCGCGGCACGGTTGGCGAATAGACGTAGCGCGGCCCGTCTTCGACGTGACGCAAATGACCTTTCCCCTCCAATACGCGGAGCAGCGCACGGACGGTGGAATAACTGGGGCGGTCCGGCAGCGCGTCATGGACCTCGGCCGCCGTGGCCCGGCCCAGCCGGTAGATCACGTCCATGATCTGGCGCTCGCGCCGCGACAGGTGCGCACGGGCAGGGATGGCCATCGGATCTCCGTGGGAGAGTGCTAAAATTCTAGCATACTGCTAAAAACTTAGCAACTCCCGTCCCCCTCAGACGCAGGGTCGGCTTGACCATCTCTTGACGTGGCCACCCCAAAATTCCCCTCGATCTCACAATCCACGGGGGTACGCCATGTTCAAGTCTTGCTCGCTCGTCGCCGCCGCCCTGCTGTCGGCCGGTTGCACCGATCGCGATATCGCGGGGGTCGGCGCGCATCGATTCGGCCAGGAAGCCGAAGCTGGGCCGGGGTCGGACGGCCCGGGCGTCACGGTCATGACCTACAACGTCTATTACGGGACGGACCCGACGCCGCTGCTCACGGCGCCGCTCGATCAGGTCCCCTTCGTTGCTGCGGGGGTGTGGGCCACCGTGCAGCAAACCAACTTCCCGGCGCGGGCGGGAGTGCTGGCGGGGCTGATCGCGAGCCGCCGGCCCCACCTGGTCGGACTGCAGGAGGCGGCCGTCTATCGGCTGCAGCACCCGGGCGATGCCGCCTTCGGCGGTGCGACCCCGGCGACCGTGGTCGTGTACGACTTTCTGACCCTGCTGGTCGATTCGCTCGCGGCACGCGGGATGCACTACGTCGTCGCCGCGGCGGACTCCACCACCGACGTCGAGCTTCCGGCGTTCACCGGCCTGGACGCGGCAGGAAACCCCACGTTCGATGACGTACGCCTGACTGATCGCGACGCCGTGCTCGCGCGGGCCGACGTGGACATCGCCAACCCGCAGCACGGGAAGTACCAGGCCTATATCCCCGTCAGCTTCGGTGCCGTGCAGACCGGCGTGTTCGAAGGATGGGCGTCGGTGGATGCGACGGTCCGGGGCCGGACGTTCCGGTTCGTCGCGACGCACCTGGAAGCGCAGCTCGCCGTGCCGGTGCAGGTGGGGCAGGCGCAGGAGCTGCTGGCGCTGCTGCAGTCTGAAACCCGGCCCACGATCCTGGTCGGCGACTTCAATTCCGACGTGCTGGGGAATGTCCCTGGGGCGGCGACCCCGTCGTATGGCCTGGTTACCGGAGCGGGGTTCGGGGACAGTTGGTTGCAGCCGCACCAACAGGATCCGGGTCCCACCTGCTGCGAGACGGTGGATCTCCTCAATCCGACGCCGGCGCTCAACCAGCGGATCGATTTCATCTTCACCCGGAATCTGGCCCCGCTCGCCATCCCGCTGCATCGCGATGTCCTGGGCGGCCACCCGGCGGACCGCACGCCCGGAGGCCTGTGGCCCTCCGATCACGCCGGCGTTGTCACGACCTTCTTGCTCCCGCCCATCGGACGGGACGCCGCGGTTGCCGAGTGATCGCGGACCGGGCGCGCGGTGGGCGCCCGCGACCGGAACTGGTGCCGGCGGCCCGCCGGGCTACATTGGCGGGACCGCCGGCCATGGCCTCGTTCTTCGAGCAGTTCCGCGAGCTCCTTGCTCCCCGGTTCCGGCTGGATCGCGAGCCGGGAGCCGGTTTCCTCGGATGATCGAGCTCGAGCTGCTCGGCCCGGTTCGCATCAGCGTCGACGGCGCTACTCCGCCGGCGGAGCTGTTGTGGCGCAAGAACCTCGCCTTACTCATGTACCTGGCGTGCTCCCCCAAACGGAGCCGCACCCGCGATCACCTCATCGGCCTGCTGTGGCCCGACAAGCTCGATGCCGCCTCACGGCGATCCCTGACCGTGGCCCTCTCCACAATCCGGCAGGTCATCGGCGACCACTGCCTGGAAACGATCGCGGACCAAGTCCGGCTCGAGGCCGGCGCCGTGCGGCTCGACACCGATCAGTTCGCGCTACTGGTGGCCGCCGGGGATTGGCGGGCTGCCGCCGCCATGGTCTCCGGAGCATTCGCAGAGGGGATGGCCGTGCCGGGCGCGACGGGATTCGAAGAGTGGTTGAGCAGCGAGCGGCGCGTGTGGAGCGGCCGGGCGGTCGATGTGTTGCTCCGCCTCGCGCAGGCGGACTTGGACAGTGGCGCGCAAGGCTCGGCGGTGGGCGTGGCGCGACGCGCCGTGGCGATCGCGCCCTGCGGTGATGCCGCGGTGATGATGCTGATGCGGGCGCTCGCGCTGGACGGGGATCATGCCGCGGCGCTTCAGGAATACGACGAATTCGCGACGCGACTCAGCGCCGAGGTCGGCACCCAGCCGAGTGCCGCCTGCGCCGCGTTGGCCGATCGAGTTCGGCGGACGCCGGGCGTGGCCGGACCGCGGGGACGGGAATCGCCTTTCGCGCGCCGGCGCGCACCACTCGTCGGCCGAGGCTTGGCGCTGGAGCGATTGCTCGAGGGTTGGCGACGCGGACGGGACGCCGGGCAGGCCGTCGCAACATTCCTCGTCGGCGACGCCGGGGTCGGGAAGACGCGGCTCGCCGAAGAGCTCACCGCCCGCATGCGCTTCGAGGGAGCCGCCACGACGGTGATCCGCGCCGTCGAGGGCGACCGCATCACTCCCTGGAGCGGTGTCCTCGGTCTCGCGCGCGGCGGGTTGCTCGAGGCGGGGGGCGTGCCCGGCGCTGCTCCCGGTGCGCTGGCGTGGTTCGCGGAGCGGATTCCCGACTGGGCGGACCGCTTCGCTGCGGCCCGCCGAACGACCGTCGACGCTTCCCCGGTCCAGGCCCTGAGCGAGGTGCTGAGCGCCGCACTGGCGGTACAGCCGGTGGCGCTGGTGGTGGACGACGTGGAGCAGCTGGATCGGGATTCGTTGCTGGGACTCGGGGCGGTCCTGCGCGACTTGATCGACCGCCCACTCTATCTCCTCTGCACCTCGACGGACGCCACGGCACGGCGTGAGCTCGATGAGCTGCGCGCCCGCGTCGGCCGCGATGTCCCGGGTGGCATCGTTCGGCTGACGGCGCTGGTCAGCGCCGACATCAAGACGCTGGCGCACTGGGCCGTCCCGGATTACGGCGACGCCGAGCTGGAGCGCCTCACGCGGCGAGTGAGCACCGATTCCGCCGGCTTACCGCTGCTCGTGGTGGAGCTGCTGAGTGCCGTCGCTGCGGGTCTCGATCTCGGCAAAGTCCGGGGCGCCTGGCCGGAGGCCTTCCGGACGCTCGATCAAACCCTGCCGGGCGACCTCCCGGAAGCGGTGGTCGGCGCCATCCGGGTGGGTTTCCGGCGCCTCAGTCCGGCGGCACAGCACCACCTCCAGGCGCTGGCCGTCCTCGAGGGGCCCGTCACCGCCGTGCGGCTCGAGCGCGCTACCGGTCTCGGGACCGCTGCTGTGACCGGCGCGCTCGATGAGCTCGAATGGAACCGCTGGATCGTCGCCGACGGACGAGGCTATGCGTTCGCCGCCCGCATCGTGCGGGAGGTCGTCAAGCAGGATCTCGTACTGCCGGGACAGCGGCTGCGTATGGTGGAGGCCGCAGGTCCCGCCTGACGGGCGATGTCGCCCGGCTCACCTGGTGTTCGGCCGGTTCTCCCATACCACGTTGATGATGACCCACCGGCCGTTCCATTTGATTTCCTCGAGGTAGTCCACCCACCCGGTGGCGTCGATCTTCACCACGGCCGCGTTCCCAAAGATGTCCAGGATCCTGATGTCTTCGCGCCGTTCCGCCGGAGGGACCGCCGGGTGACGCCCGGTTCCCTGGACCAGCTCGAGGGCTGTCAGGTCCACCAAATGGCTGCGTCCGGCCGAATCGCTGTACACGAGTCGCTTGGCCAGATGTGGGTGGAGCGCGCGCTCCATGCGCGGCGCGTCGGCGGAATACCAGCCGTCGATGTAGTCGAGGGCGGTCGCCCGGATCCCGGCGCTATCAGAGGCAGTTTGTCCGCGCGCGAGCGGCGCGAGTGCGCACGTCAGGCCGAACGCCAGCAGTGTCGCCTTCACGGGTCGTCTCCGAAGATAGTGAGGAGGCAAGGTGCCGCCCCGAGGTCGAGAGAGACAACCTTCACGACACCGGCGTACCCCTTCATGGGACGAAGGCGGACGGAAGCGGGATGAATGGGACGACGGGAGCGTCGCGCGACACCACGCCGTTGTCGGCCGTGACCGCTCAGTCCAGATTGAGCCATGGAATTCGTCCGCGGCCGCACCGCGCGCATCATACTCGTCTGGCTCGGCGTGGGGGTGTTCTTCAGCGCCCAGAATGTGCTGGTGCGCGTGTCGCGCGGCGGGACGTTCGATTGGCAGTGGGATGTCTTTCACGAATTCGTCTACTCATTGACCTGGGCCGCCTGCACTTTTCCCGTGCTCGCGGCGGCCCGCCGCTGGCGACTCGAGCCCGGAGTCGGCCGCGGTGTCGTGCTGCGCCATCTGGGCGTGATGCTCGGGTTGGCGCCGGCACAGATCACGACGACCTACGTGCTCCATTACGTGATCCTGGCCGCCGCCGGTGCTCCCCCGGCGCCCGGGCTCGGGCCGTGGCTGGCGGGACTCGGGCCGGGGATCGTGTGGGGCACGTTCACGGGCTTCCTCTACTACTGGCTCATTCTGGGCGTACACACCGCGTTCGTCTACCCGAGGATGTACCACGCCGAGCGTACGGCCGCGGCCGAGCTCGCGACGCGGGCCGCCCAGCTCGAAGGCCGCCTCGCTCACGCCCAGCTGGATGCCCTGCGCCTGCAGCTCCAACCGCACTTTCTCTTCAACACGCTCAACGGCATCGCAGCACTCGCCGGCGCGGACCCTGCGCGCGCCCAGCGCATGCTGGCCCGGCTGGGTGATCTCTTGCGGCAGACGCTGGAGGACGACGGCGCGGCCGAAGTATCGATCGAGCGCGAGCTGGCGCTGCTCGCACCCTATCTCGACATCCAACGGATGCGGTTCGGGGACCGGATGCGCTTCCACGAAGCCGTCGCGCCGGAAACGCGGACCGCGCTCGTGCCGGCGTTGATGCTCCAGCCGTTGGTCGAGAACGCCGTGCAGCACGGCGTGAGCCGCCGCCTAGAGGGCGCGACAATCGTGCTGCGCGTCGAGCGGTGTGGCGACCGGCTCGGCGTCGAAGTTCAAGACGACGGCCCGGGGCCCTCGCCCGGGGCCCCCGCCACCGGCATCGGCCTGGCCAACACCCGGGCCCGGCTGGCGCAGCTGTACCCGGGTGCGCATCGCGTCGAGCTGCGTGCCGTAGCGGCGGGTGGCGCGCTCGTGCGGGTCGACATTCCATTCCGGACCACGCGTTGATGCGCGTCGTCATCGTGGACGACGAGCCGCTCGGGCGGCTCGCGGTGCGGCAGCAGCTCGAGGGGCTCCCCGGGGCCGAGATCGTCGCCGAGTGCGGCGACGGAGCGTCGGCCGTCGAGGCGATCGTGCGGGAGGCGCCCGACGTGGTGTTCCTCGACGTGCAGATGCCCGGACTGTCCGGCTTCGACGTGCTGGAGCGGCTCGGATCGGAAGCCGTGCCGGCGGTGGTGTTCGTGACGGCGTACGACCGCTTCGCCCTGCGCGCGTTCGAGGCACACGCCGTAGACTACCTGCTCAAGCCGATCGACCCCGACCGGTTCGGCGAAGCGTATGCGCGCGCGGCGCTCGCCGTCGAGCGTGAGGGACGCGAGCGGGCGACCGGGCGGCTCGAAGCGCTGCTGGCGCTGCTCGCCAAGCGGCCTCGGGAGACGCCCGCACCGCTCGAGCGCCTCGTGGTCCGGGAGGACGGCCGGCTGCACTTCGTCGCGGTGGCGGCCATCGAGTGGGTGGAAGCAGCGGGTAACTACGTGAAGCTCCACGTGGGAACGGGACAGCACGTGATGCGTCAGACAGTGGAGCGCCTGGCCGCGCGACTGGGGCCGGAGCGGTTCGTCCGCATCCGGCGCTCCGCGCTCGTGAACATCGCGGCGATCCGCACCCTCGAGCCGTACGGCAAAGGGAGTTACGTCGTATTTCTGCGTGACGGCTCGAAACTCGTGTCGAGCCGGTACGCCGGCGAGGCGCTGCGCCGGCTGGCCGAGCGCTAATCTCTCAGATGGAGGACGGTGCCATGAAGACACTCATCGCCAGCGTGCTCGCGGTTGCATTCCAGGCCCCGGCAGTCGTCGAATACCCGCTGCCGCGCGCGGGAGCGTTTCCCCACGACCCCGCGGTAGGCAAGGATGGCGTCGTCTGGTACACCGACCAGCGCAACAGCTACATCGGGCGGCTCGATCCCTCGACGGGCCAGGTCACCGACTACGCGACGCCGACGCCGGCGTCCGGACCCCACGGGATCGTCGTCGCGCCGGACGGCGCGGTGTGGTACACCGGCAATGCGAAGGGTCTGATCGGGCGCGTCGATCCAGCGACCGGCGCCATCAAGGAGTTTCCGATGCCCGCCGCGGCCCGCGACCCGCACACCCCACTGTTCCACGACGGGAAGGTTTGGTTCACGTCGCAGGGCGCCAACCTCTACGGACGGCTCGATCCCGCTACCGGGGAGGTGAAGACCTTCCCGCTCGCGACTCCGGACGCCCGGCCCTACGGTCTCGTCGCCGCCCCGGACGGATCGCTCTGGATGGCGCTGCTGGGAACCAACAAGGTCGATCGCATCAGCCCCGCCGACGGCGCGCTGCGCGAGGTCACGCTGCCGGCGCCGGGTGCCCGGCCGCGCCGTCTCCAGGTGGACTCGAAAGGAATCGTCTGGTACACCGACTTCGCCCGCGGCTACCTCGGCCGACTCGATCCCGCGACCGGCCAGGTGCGCGAATTCGCCAGTCCCGGCGGCAGCGGGAGCGGTCCCTACGGCATCGCGATCGCCCCCGATGGGCGCATCTGGTACGACGAAGCGGCGACGAACCAGATCGTCGTGTTCGACCCGGCGACCGAGCGCGCGCAAACCGTGGCGATCCCCACGCGCGGGGCCATCGTGCGGAACATGACTGTCGATTCGACTCGCGCGCGACTGTGGCTCGCCCTGAGCGGGACGCAGCGGCTGGGGCGCGTCGATCTGGGAGCGGCGCACTAGACACCCGGCCCACTTGATTCCTGCTTGACCTGAGCGCGCGAACGTGGCCGCGCAGGTTCTCGAACAGGAGGGTGTCTGATGTATCGCAAATCCATCTTGCTTTCCGTTGTGCTGGGTGGGGTGGCCGGGCCCTCGAGCGCCCAGGTGCTGCAACCCTGGAGCGAGCCGACATCCCGCAGCGTGTCCCTCGACGTGCTCCGGCCGGCGTTCGACGGCGGCGGTACCACGACCCTCACGACAGTCAACCAGCTGGGGGTCCGGTGGGCGGTTGGCTCGCTCGTCCTCATCGCCGAGGCGCCGTTCGTCCTCGCCAGAGTGGATGGCGCCTCCTCTGGTGCCTTCCTGATCGGCAACCCGTTCCTCGGGTTTGGCACGGCGCCGACTTCGTCGTTCATCGGTGATATCGGGGTGCGGATTCCAATCGTCAGCGCATCGACGCTGGAGCGCGGCTTTGCGTCGGCCGTGGGTGTCGTCGGGGACTTTCAGGACTTCGAAGCGTACGGGGAGGACCTGTTGACCCTCCGGGCCACCGTCGGATACCGCACCCGCGCGCCGAATCATTACGGCCTGCGGGTCGCCGCGCGACCGACGCTCGTGAAACCGATCGGCAGCAGCTCCGGCGATGCGGAGTTGCTTCTCGACTACGGCATTCAAGGCGGTTACGACAACGGCAGGGCCAGCTTCGGCATTTCCTTCACTGGCCGAGGCATCGTCACTGAACCGGGGAGCATCGGGGAGCGTACCGTGCACGATCTCGCGGTCGGCGGCTCGATGACCTTCGGCCGGATTCGTCCCGGCATCCAAATCCGCGTCCCGCTGGAGAACGACGTGGGGCAGGCACTGAACTACTCCCTGGGCCTCACCGTGCAAATGGCGTTCTAAACGACGCTCAAGGATCCCCCGCCTGCCAGCGGGCGCGCAGCGCCCGCTGGCGCTCGGTGGCTTGCGGGGTTTCCTCCAGCCGCACCGTCGGCCGGTCGTACCCGACGACCACCACCGTAGCGTGGAACGGCCTCCCCGCCCGGGTGACCTCGATCCGTACCGTGTCGCCGATGCTCAGCGCACCGAACAGGGTCCGGAACGCGGTCATATCCAGTAGCGGAGCCCCGTTCACCGTAGCGACTCGATCGCCCGTGTGCAGCCCGGCGCGGCCCCAGAGACTCGCCGGGTTCGAAATGAGGAGGCGGACCGAGCCTTCGCCCGGCGGCACCCAGCCGTACACGCGAAGGTCGGTCGCCGGTTGGCCGTCACGGGTGAGCGCCGGGGACCACGTCACACTGGACCGCAGGCCGACGAGCCGGAGGTAACGGTCGAAATCGATCGGACCGGCCGCGCGGACGTAGCGATCGAAGAAATCGCGTACGACGCAGCCACAAACATCGGCGACCGTCCGCTCGAGGTCGCGTCCGGTGTACCCCTGCTCGCCCGAGAACCGCTCGAGGGTCGAGCGCACCACATCGTCGAGCGAGCGGCGGCCGGCGGTCGCGTCGCGCACCAGGAAATCGAGCATGGTGCCGAGCAGCTCGCCCTGAAGATGCGTGCTCGCGCTGTAATCGCCGAGGGCGCCCGGCGCGGCGCCGTAGGACACGACGCTCACGCTCTCCGGTGAGAAACGCGCGTTCCCGGGGCTCGCCAGATAGCGCGTGATCAGCCCCGCGAGGTGAGTCGCCCGCGTCGAGTCGTTCACGGGAAGACCGCCGCGCCGCCGCAGCAGGTCGGCGTAGTGCATGGTGATGCCCTCGGCCCACCACAGGCCGCGCGAGCGCGGCGGGGTGCGGTAATCCACGTCTCCGTATTCCGCGGGGTGGATGCGCATCAGGTTCCAGGTATGGAAGTACTCGTGGGCCGCCTCGCTGAAGAAGTCCGTGAGCCCCTGGGCGAGCTGCGCGCTTGGCGCGCCGATCGAGACCGAATTGCGATGCTCGAGCGAGCCGACGGCTCCGTCTTGGAGCTGGAAGGTGTAGTCGCGGTAGGGCGCCCGGCCGAACAGCGCCACGGCCTGCTGTACGAGCCGCTCCAGGCCGCCGACCAACGCGGCGGTGTCGAACGGCGGGGCGTCGGGAAGCGGCCAGTACGCTACCCGGTGCGGCACGCCGTCGACGGCAAAGCGCCAGCTGCGAGACCGGCCGACGAGGATCGGCGCGTCGACGAGGGCGTCCACGCTGGGGGCGAAGAACACTAGCGGATCAGCGGTGCGCTCGAGGCCGGTGGCAACCTCCCACCCGACGGGGAGCTCGAGTCGCACGTAGGACGGAGCGAGGGTCGCTCCGAGGATGTACATAAAGGAGTGCGGGCCACCGACCAGACCACCGCCGGACGAGAGAAACGGAACCCAGGCGGAGCGCACCGGGCCTTGCTGCGGCGGAAGCTGGAGCCGGTACCGCACCACGCTCGCCCCTCCGGGCGCGACGACGCGCCACAGCGAGCTATCCTCGCGAGACACGGTGGCCGTGCCGGCCGCCCCTTCGACCCGGAGATTGGTGACGAAGCGCCAGTACCGGTCGTCGTATTCGGGATGGGCCGCCATCGCGAGACGAACGGTGTCGGGGGCGTGGCGGATCCGTATCTCGACGTCGAACCCGGAGCGATCGGCACTGTCGACGCGCAACACGTAGGCGACGACCGGCTGGGACGTCGCGTAGCGAACCTCGACCGCGTCCACCGGATGACGCAGGGGATGCTGGGCGAACAGTCGGCCGGCGAGCGGCAGTAAGGCGACGAGCGTAGCGAACGGTCTCGGCATGGCGGCGGCTCCAAAGAGTTCAGTGGTTCGATGCCGCCGGCCGGCGCAGCGTTTGGAGAACAGAAACCGAAAGAGGGCCTCTTGCCCGATCACTTCTCCGGCGTCGCGGACGGGTACGCCGCCTATCGCCCGGAGTATCCTGCGGTCCTCGTGGACCTCCTCACGGAGCTCGCGCCGGCTCGCGACCTGGCCTGGGATGCCGGGTGCGGCTCGGGGCAGCTGTCGGTCGGGCTGGCGCAGCGATTCGCCCAAGTGATCGCCACCGACGTGAGCCCGGAGCAACTCGCCAACGCGTCCCGACATCCACAGGTCGAATACCGTCGCGCGAGCGCGGAGGCGTCCGGGATTCCGCACGGGACGGTGGATCTCGCCGTGGCGGCGCAAGCGGCGCACTGGTTCGACCTGCCGGCCTACTACGCGGAAGTGCGGCGCGTGGGTCGCCCCGGAGCCCTGCTTGCCCTGGTGACCTACGGCCTGATCCGGGTCGGCCGCGAGGTCGATGCCGTCACCGACCGGTTCTACGGCGGCGTGCTGGGACCTTACTGGCCGCCTGAGCGGCGTCATGTCGAGAGCGGGTACCGCGCGCTGCCGTTTCCGTTCCTGGAATTGGCCGCGCCGGCGCTCGAGATGCGCGCGCACTGGACGCTGTCCCATATGCTGGGGTACGTCGGGACTTGGTCGGCCCTCCGCGGACTGGAGCGCGAGGGGGGCGGCGCGCTGCTCGAGCAATTCAGCCGCGACCTGGGGCACGTCTGGGGCGCGCCCGAAGCGCACCGCCCGGTGCGCTGGGATCTGGCCGTCCGGCTGGGTCGTCTCCCCTGAAGGGCCGGGGGAACTTTTGGACGTGCCGGATCCTTCCTAGGTCGACATTGGAACCTGGAGCAGACGATGCAGAAGGTTGTGACGTGGGCGGTCCTAGGCGGGGATCGCCCTTGCCCTCAGTGCGGGCGCCGCGCTGGTGCGTGATCACGGACTCTCACTCCTGCTTGCGGCCATGGCGGGGGGAGTGGTCATCGCCAGCGGAGTCGGACTCGGCGTGCGCGGCCCGGATGATCCCACGCAACCGTCAGGGTGCTGAGGCGCCGGTGAATGTAGCCGGCTGATTCTGCGGGCGATATGATGGACGCTCCTTTTCGGGAGACCATCATGGCACCCCGGGTCCCTTCGATCGTCGCCGCGGGCCTCGCGCTCAGTATCGCCCACCTTGACGCGCAGCAGCGCCGCACGGTCCCGCAATACACCATCGAGCAGTTCATGAATACGACGGCGATGTTCGGCGCGTCCTTCGCGCCGGACGAGCGCTCGATGCTCGTGACCAGCGACCGGTCCGGGGTGTTCAACGTGTGGGAGGTCCCGGCGCAGGGAGGCGCGCCGCGCCAGATCACCACGTCGACCACCGACGGCATCTTCGCCGTCGGCTTCCTGCCCGGTGAGCGCCGGTTCCTGTACCAGCAGAATCGTGGCGGGAACGAGAACGACCACCTGTACCTGCGCGGCGCCGACGGCACGGCACGCGATCTCACACCGGGGGACAGCCTCAAGGCGGTCTTCTACGACTGGTCGGGTGACGACAAGTCGTTCTTCTACGGCACCAACGCGAGAGACCGGCGCTATTTCGACATCTTCGAGATGCCGGTCGCGACCCTCGCCCCGCGCGAGCTGTTCCGCGACACCGTGGGGTATACGCTGAGTGCGATCTCCCCCGACGGCCGCTGGCTCGCCCTCACCCGCGAGCTGACGACGCAAAACAACGAGATGTACCTGCGGGACGGGCGTAGCGGAGCGATCACGCACATCAGCCCGCACACCGGCGACGTGCAGCACGCACCGCAGGTGTTCAGCCCGGACGGGCGCTACCTCTATTTCCTGACCAACGAAGGGAACGACTTCCAATACCTGGCACGCTACGAAGTGGCGACCGGGAAGCGGGACACCGTAGAGCGGGCGGACTGGGACGTGATGTACGCCTACTTCTCGAAGCACGGCAAGTACCTCGTGATCGGGATCAACAACGACGGGCGCACCGAAATTCGCGTCTATGAGGCCGCGACGCATCGCCGCGTGTCGCTGCCCACCCCGCCGGCCGGCGACGTCACCGGGATCACGATCGCCCCCAGCGAGCGGCTGATGGCGTATTACGTGAACGGCAGTCGCGCGCCGGGGAATCTCTTCCTCATGGACCTGGCGACCGGCGCCGCACGCCAGCTCACCCAGAACCTCAGCCCCGACCTCGACGCCGCGAACCTGGTGGACGCGGCCGTGGTGCGCTTCGCGTCCTACGACAGCGTTCAAATCCCAACGCTGCTCTATCGGCCGCACCAGGTCGCCGCCGGGGACCGGGCGCCTGCGGTGCTGTGGATTCACGGCGGGCCCGGCGGGCAATCGCGGATCGGCTACAGCGCGTTCGTGCAGTACGTCGTCAACCACGGCTACGTCGTCGTGTCGGTGAACAACCGGGGCAGCGGCGGCTACGGCAAGGCGTTCAGCCGTATGGACGACCGCCACCACGGCGAGGCCGACCTCGACGACCTGGTCTGGTCCAAGCGGTTCCTCGCGACGCTCGGATACGTGGACACGGCACGCGTCGGCATCATGGGCGGCAGCTACGGTGGCTACCTCACCCTCGCCGGCGTCACTTTCCGTCCGGACGTCTTCGCGGTGGGCGTGGACTTCTTCGGGATATCGAACTGGGTCCGCACGCTGCGCAGCATCCCGCCGTGGTGGGAATCGTTCCGGACGGCGCTCTATACCGAGATGGGCGATCCCGGGACGGACGACTCGGTGCGGCTCTATCGCATTTCTCCGCTGTTTCACGCCGATCAGATCAAGCACCCACTGCTGGTGCTCCAAGGCGCCAACGACCCGCGGGTGCTCAAGGTCGAGTCCGATCAGATCGTGGACGCGGTACGGCAGCGCGGCGGAGTCGCCCAGTACGTCGTATTTCCCGACGAGGG
>Ga0184629_10000656_pt1 | contig 15131 bp, 16 predicted proteins | sample PLM4_32_b1_FD_133158 | JGI IMG/M metagenome (GOLD analysis project Ga0184629, IMG submission 133158) | Groundwater sediment microbial communities from an aquifer in East River, Colorado, USA - PLM4_32_b1 | ecosystem: Environmental > Terrestrial > Soil > Riparian zone | place: USA: East River... | reverse complement strand
TATTCATTATTCATTATTCATTATTCATTATTCATTATTCATTATTCGCTAATCAGCCCACATGCACAACCCGCGCCTGCCTGCCGGTAAGCGGAATTAACGCCTGCCGGTCAGGTATAATGCCTAACGGATAACGGATCCCAAAACAAGTATTAATACAATACCAATCACCATGGCAAAAATGTAGTACCCAACCCCTCCGTTTTGAAGTAGCCGGGCTACTTTGCTTCCAGATACAACACTGCTCCCTGACATATTAACCAACTTATCAATACCCAATTGTTCAATCACCTCTTCAAGCTTTTCGGATATCCAATACAATGGTTTTACGATAAGAATTTCATAGAGCTGATCTATATAGTATTTATTATAGAGCGTTCGCTGCACGGAACTGATAATTTGACCTTCCGCAACAGGCGTATGATTTTTGATTACATAGCGGGAGTAAACGAATCCAATGATTCCAAGGGTAAAGACCACCACCACAGCCATCAATATGTATTCTGTGGAATGGCCTAGGTGATGAGCTTCTATGTGTTCTTTCGAAGAAGCAAATACGGGAGCTAAGAATCCACTTAACCAATGTGATCCACCTAACACTTCCGGCACGCCCATAAAACCTCCGACAGCAGAAAGAATTGCCAATACCGCTAGCGGAATAGTGATGCTTTGGGGCGATTCATGGACATGGTGCATGGTATGTTGACCTGCGCGAGCTGTTCCGAAGAAGGTAAGGAAAAATAAACGGAACATATAAAATACAGTGAGCAACGAAGTGAGTACTGCAATCGCCCATATAATTTTATTGTGTTCAAAAGCACTGGCTAAGATTTCATCCTTTGAAAAGAATCCTGCGAAGGGTGGAATTCCTGAAATTGCCAGCACACCCACAAAGAAGGTAAGGTATGTAACGGGCAGGTATTTTTTGAGTCCACCCATCTTACGAATGTCTTGCTCATTTTGCAAAGCATGGATGACACTCCCAGCGCCTAAGAATAACAATGCTTTGAAGAATGCGTGCGTTGTCATGTGAAAAATACCACTGGTAAAGGAGCCCAGCCCTAATGCCAAAAACATCAAGCCAAGTTGACTGACGGTGGAGTAGGCCAATACTTTCTTGATATCGTTTTGGGTGAGGGCGATAGTTGCTGCAAATAGCGCAGTTGCCAGGCCTACTATAACAACCAATTCCATGGCCATTGGAGATAATGCATAAAGCAAATTATTGCGTGCCACCATATACACACCTGCAGTAACCATTGTTGCGGCATGGATCAGTGCTGAAACGGGCGTAGGGCCCGCCATAGCATCGGGCAACCAGGTATAGAGTGGTATCTGAGCACTCTTGCCAATGGCTCCTATGAAAAGTAGAATTGGGATGAGTGTAAGCGTGGAAGAATCAAGTGTTGTTGCCTTCGCAAAAACATCGGTATATTCAATGCTGCCAAAATTGATAAAGATCAGAATTATCCCCAGTAACATGCCCAGGTCGCCTATGCGGTTCATGATGAAGGCTTTGTTGGCAGCATCGTTAAAGGCCTGGTTTTTGAACCAGAAGCCAATCAATAGGTAAGAACACAATCCTACCCCCTCCCAGCCGATAAACATCACCAGGTAGTTCGCCCCCATGACCAGTAACAGCATAAAGAATACAAACAAATTCAGGTAGGAGAAGAACCTGTTGAACCCTTCGTCACCTTGCATGTAACCAATGGAGTAAACATGAATTAAAAATCCAACGCCTGTAACGATGAGGAGCATGAGGGATGAAAGGGGATCAACTAAAAAACTAATGGTAGAACTGAAGTTGCCCGCGCTTATCCAATTAAAAAGTGTAGCGTGGATGGCCCGCTCTGTACTGGTAACGCTTAGCAAATATATAAAAAGTACTATGGCAAGAATAAACGACGCGAAAATTGCACCACAGGCAATAAAAGATGTAAAACCCTCCGTGAATTTTTTTGTGTTGAAAGCAACAAACAAAAATCCCAGCAAGGGGAATAACGGGACAAGGCTTACCAATAATTCTATACTTACCATTTTAAACGATTCAGAACATTAATATCAATTGTTTTGGTGTTTCGGTACATCAACACCAAAATGGCCAATCCTACAGCTACTTCGGCAGCGGCAACAGCCATAATAAAAAAGACAAATACCTGTCCTGCTGCATCATTGAGGTAGCTTGAAAAAGCAACCATTAAAAGATTGACAGCATTTAGCATAAGCTCAATACACATGAAAATGATAATGGCATTTCTACGATAAAGTACACCCAACACTCCAATCGTAAAAAGCGTCACCGAAAGCCAGATGTAGTAATCTATGGGTATTGTGTTTATCATTCGTTATCCGTTAATCGTTGTCCGTTATCCCTGCCTGCCGGCAGGCGTTAATCGTTATTGTTAATAGTTATTCGTTTATCCCGCACCCTATCCCATGCCCACGCCTGCCGGTAGGCAGGATTAACGTGTAACGCCTGCCTGCCGGTAGGCAGGGATAACTTACTCCCGCTTCCCCAGCATCACAGCACCCACCATTGCCGCTAGCAGCAGAACAGACGTGATCTCAAAAGGGAGCAGAAAGTCTGTGAACATTACTTTGCCTAAATTTTTCACTAAGCCAACGTTGGGATCTGTCGTTTGCTGCTTCATCATTTGTTCAGTTCCTTTTAGTGAACCGACCAATACAATCATGAATAGTCCGGCACAGATGGCCGCCGCAACTTTTAGTAATGTGCTTTTGTGCGGTTCAGCTTCTTCATTCAGGTTCAGCAACATGATCACATAAAGGAACAATACCATGATCGCTCCTGCATAGACAATCACGTGAACGGCCGCAAGGAACTGCGCATTGAGTAAAATGTAATGGCCGGCAATACAAAAAAATGTTATGATCAGGTAGAGCACACTGTATACAGGGTTCTTCGAAAACACCACCATCAGGGCTGACAACACGGCTACAAAAGAAAGGAAGTAAAATACGTTAAGCGTCACTGCTGTTATTTGTTACTTGTTATGACTTAGTTTCTTTTGTTGCTTGAATGCAAGCACGGCTGGTGTTTGTCTTTTGGTTACGTCAATTCTTTTATCCACTCCTTCCACCAATTTATCCTTTCCAAAGATGAAATCATTTCTTGAGTAGTCTGTCGGTATAATCCGGTCTGTTAAAAATATGGCTTCTTTCGGACAGGCCTCTTCACATAAACCACAGAAGATACAACGGAGCATGTTGATCTCATAGGTTGAGGCATATTTTTCTTCGCGATATAAATGTTCTTCTCCTTTTTTTCGCTCAGCAGCCACCATAGTAATGGCCTCCGCAGGGCAAGCCACAGCGCATAGTCCACAAGCCGTGCAACGTTCCGCACCGTTGTCATCACGTTTCAAAACGTGTTGGCCGCGCCATACTTCGCTGATCTCGCGTGTCTTCTCCGGATACTTTATCGTTGACTTTCTGCGGAACAAATGCCTGATGGTAATAACAATACCCCCCAGTATAGCCGGCAGATACATACTCTCGAGGAAGGTCATTTCCTTTTTTACAACAAGCTTTGATCGGTTTGTTAGCATCTGTTAATCTTTATCCCCGTCTACCGGCAGGCAGGCGTTATCCATAAATCGTTGCAATCCAATATCCAATATCTAATATCCAATATCTGATATCTAACATCTAATATCTTCCTTCCCTCACCCATCACACAAACAATTAACGTTTAAAGAGAATTATCACCACTCCTGTAATGAAAATATTCACGATTGACAAAGGTATTAATATCTTCCAGCCTAGGTTCATCAACTGGTCGTAGCGGAAACGCGGGATAGTCCAGCGGATCCACATGAAAAAGAAGATAAAGAACGTTACTTTGGCGAATAAAGCAACAGTGCCCAGGATTGAAATTACATTATGGCCTAAACCAAGATCGTTCATGAACGGAAAATTGTATCCTCCGAAATATAGTGTAGAGATTACGGCAGAAGAGATGAACATGTTGATGTACTCCGCAAAAAGATAGAAACCGAGTTTCATGCTACTATATTCCGTGTGATAACCACCAACCAGTTCAGTTTCACATTCTGGCAAATCAAAAGGCGTACGATTACATTCGGCGAAAGCGCAGACAATGAAGATCAGAAATCCCAACGGTTGATATACAATATTCCAGAAGTTCCAATGGCTTCCAATACCGCCCGCCTGTTGAGTTGTAATCTCATGAAGACTTAATGTCCCGGTCATGATGATGAGGGCTATGATCGCTAAGCCCATAGCAATTTCATAACTGATCATCTGTGCAGAGGCCCGTATCGCCCCCAGCAGTGAGAATTTATTGTTTGATGCCCACCCTCCAATCATGATGCCATAAACACCGATCGATACAACTCCGAAAACATAGAGAATTCCAATGTTGAGATCAGCGATCTGTAATGAATACTCCTGACCACCGATAATGAGCGAATTTCCCCACGGGATAATAACACCAGCCATCAACGCCGTCATCATAGCAATACAAGGTCCGAGTACAAAAAGAAGTTTATTGGAAACAACCGGAATGAATTCTTCCTTCATGATAAACTTCAATCCATCGGCCAGGGGTTGAAAAATTCCGAAAGGTCCGGCGCGATCCGGACCAACACGGTCTTGTAAAAAGGCGGCTACTTTTCGTTCAGCGTAAGTGGAGTAAGCAGCAATGAAAAGCGTTATGCCAAAAAGAACGGCAGCGAGAATGAACTTATATAAAAAGAATGATATCATGCCCCTTCTCCGTTAGTTTCTGGTAGTTGTTTCCCTTTTTGGAAAACTATCTGGCGATCAATCTCCAGTTTTAGTTTTCGCAGATCAATTTTCTCGTAATGGTTCTGGGCAATCACAGAGTTCCGATTGATGTGTCGTGGTCCTTCAACTACCCAGTCCTTCATATTTTTATGATCGTAACGGCATTCGTTGCAGATAAACTCTTTCACTTCACCATATCGATCTTTACGCGCTGACACGCGCAATACTTCATCACCCTTAGTCCAGAGCACTACCTTGCCACAGCACTTGTCGCAGTTACGGTGTGCATCCAATGGATTGGTAAACCAAACCCGGCTTTTAAAGCGAAATGTTTTATCGGTCAGCGCGCCTACCGGGCAAACATCAATCATGTTGCCGGAGAACTCATTATCTACGGCCTTCTCAATATAGGTACTAATCTCCGATGTATCACCGCGGTTAAGTATGCCATGAACCCTTTCATTGGTCAGTTGATCGGCGACGAAAGTGCAACGGTAGCACAGGATGCATCGTGTCATGTGTAACTTGATCTTATCGCCAATATCGATCTTTTCAAATGTTCTCCGGTCTTCTTCGTAGCGGGTTTTTGCTGCACCGTGCTCGTACGCCAGATCCTGAAGATCACATTCACCCGCCTGATCACAAACCGGGCAATCCAATGGGTGATTGATCAACAAAAATTCCACAACTCCTTTTCTTGCTTCCAATACTTCAGGGGAAGTAATGTTTTGCACGACCATACCATCCATAACTGGTGTCCGACAGGAAGCCATCAGTTTGGGCAACGGTCGTGGATCTTTTGCTGACCCTTGAGCAACCTTCACGAGGCATACTCTACATTTTCCGCCAGTATCTTTCAAACTTGTATAGTAGCACATAGCCGGAGGGACAACTTCACCGCCAATTTGTCGGGCAGCATTAAGGATTGTAGTTTCATCAGGAACTTCTACTTCAATGCCGTCAATGGTAACTTTTGCCATATATGTTTTGTTGGGCCTAACCCTAAATCCCTCTCCGAAGGAGAGGGATTTAAAGCACCTCTCTTTGCGGAAGCAGATTTTGGGTGAGGCTACGAATAAACTATTTCTTTTGAAATCATCGGCTCAATCTCAAAGTGCTTTGGGTTCTTCACCTTCTCCGGATACTTCACGTGATATTCGAACTCTTCACGAAAGTGACGAATAGCACTTGCCACAGGCCACGCTGCAGCATCACCCAGCGGACAGATCGTGTTTCCTTCAATTTTCTTAGCAACATCAACCAGCAAGTCGATGTCTTCCACATGCCCATGCCCGTGTTCAATGCGATGCAATACTTTTTCCATCCATCCGGTGCCTTCCCGACAAGGGCTGCATTGCCCACATGATTCGTGATGATAGAAGCGGGCGAATGTCCAGAGGTTGCGGACGATACAAGCCGTCTCATCCATGACAATAAATCCACCAGAGCCCAGCATCGTTCCGCTTGCAAATCCGCCATCCGCTAATGATTCATAGGTCATTAAACGGGGTTCGCCTTTGGCAGTTTTTAAGATCAAATTAGCGGGAAGAATGGGAACAGAAGAACCTCCCGCAACAACAGCTTTCAGTTTTCTTCCTTTCCATATACCCGCACAGTATTCATCAGAATAAATAAATTCTTCCACGGGTAACCCCAACTCAATTTCATAAACGCCCGGTTTGTTGATGTGGCCACTCGCAGAGATGAGTTTTGTTCCGGTGCTTTTTCCGATACCCATGTCGTTATATTTATCGGCGGTCATATTTAGAATGGGAACCACCGATGCGATGGTCTCTACATTATTAACGACGGTGGGACAAGCGTATAAACCTGCAATAGCAGGAAAAGGAGGTTTCAATCTTGGGTTGCCACGCTTACCCTCCAGGGACTCCAGTAAGGCTGTCTCTTCGCCACAAATGTAAGCCCCTGCTCCAGGATGGACATACAGCTCAAGTGAGTAGTCTGTTCCTAAAATATTTTTACCCAGCAAGCCTGCTGCACGCGCTTCCTCAATTGCTTTTTCGAGAATACGGACGATATACATGTATTCGCCCCGAATGTAGATGTAAGAAGTCTTCGCCCCCAAAGCGTAACTGGAGGCAATCATCCCTTCTATTAAAAGGTGAGGGATTTTCTCCATCAGGTAGCGATCTTTAAAGGTACCGGGTTCGCTTTCATCGGCATTACAAACCAGGTAGCGCGGTTTACCGGATTTGCGATCCATAAAACTCCACTTCAATCCTGAGGGAAAACCGGCACCGCCGCGCCCTCTTAATCCGGATTCTTTCACTTCTTCCATCACCTGGTCAGGGGTCATTGTCATCAATGCTTTTTTCACAGAAGCATAGCCACCCTGTTTTCGATAAACCTCAAGGCCTTCGATGCCAGGGACGTTGATGTGTTCCAGTAGTATTTGTTTTCCCATGTGGACCGTTATCCGTTAATCGTTATCTGTTAACGTTTTCATATAAGTGCTGCGTTCGCCAGAAGCCTTAAGCCTCTCAATCAGTGTATCGACTTTATCTGTTGTTAAGTCCTCATAATATTCTGCTCCACACTGAAGCATGGGAGCTGTTCCACACGATCCCAGGCACTCTACTGTCTTCAGCGTAAACATTCCATCGGATGTTGTTTCTCCTTTTTTTACACCCAGCTTTTTTTCCAGGTGGTCAACAATGTCATCCGCCCCGCGAAGCCAGCATGGGCCAGTATGGCATACTTCAATTAAGCACTTGCCGACAGGGTTGAGGTTATACATAGAATAAAATGTAGCAACCTCGTACACCTCAATAGGATGTATGCTCAACAGTGAAGCGACATAGTCCATCACAGGTGTACTCAGCCATCCATCAAACTCAGCCTGGGCCAGGTGTAAGACTGGCAGCAACGCAGACTTTTGTTTGCCTTCGGGGTAGCGTTTCATAATGCCCTGCACGAGGGCAAGGGTTTCGTCTGGGAATTTTATGGTTTTGGTTTCTGTCATTATCCTTTTGATCTTAAATTAAGCCCATCCCCAGCCCTCTCCAAAGGCAAGGGAACAAATCCCTCTCTGAAGAGGGTTGGGTGAAAGCTTTCATGCGTCAAGTTCCCCCGCTATCACATTCATACTGCTCATCGTCAAAATTGCGTCCGAGAGCATGGAGCCTTTTATCATCTCCGGATAGGCCTGATAGTAAATGAAGCAAGGCCTTCTGAATTGCAGCCGGAATGGCGTTCTTCCGCCATCGCTAATCAAATAGAAACCTAACTCACCATTTCCTCCTTCAACACAATGATACACTTCACCTTTTGGAACATCCGTCTCACCCATTACAATTTTGAAATGGTAAATCAGTGCTTCCATATTATTGTATACTTCTTCCTTTGGAGGAAGGTAGAATTCAGGAACGATAGCATGATAAGGCCCATCTGGTAATTTATCAATGGCCTGTTTAATGATGCTGAGGCTTTGCCACATTTCTTCCTGGCGCACCATAAAGCGATCATAGACATCGCCGTTACTTCCTACCGGGATAATAAAATCAAAATCCTCATACGATGAATACGGCATCGCTACGCGTACATCGTAGTCAATGCCGGCGGCCCGAAGATTCGGCCCTGAGAAACTATAGTTCAGGGCACTTTCTGCTGTAATACCCCCAACACCAATGGTTCTGTCCATGAAGATGCGGTTGCGTTTCAACAGGTTTTCGAACTCCTTTAATGTTACGGGAAATTCTTTCAGAAATTTATGGACCTTCTCCCACGCTTTAGGGGAGAAGTCCCGTTCAAAACCACCAATGCGCCCGATGTTTGTTGTCAAACGTGCCCCGCAAATTTCTTCGTATATCTCGTACACCAATTCACGTTGCTGGAACATGTATACAAATCCTGTCAATGCGCCGGTGTCTACACCAATAACGGCATTGCAGATCAGGTGGTCGGTGATACGCGCCAACTCCATGATGATTACACGGAGGTATTGAACTCGTTTCGGTATTTCTGTACCCAGCAACTTTTCTACTGTCATGTGCCAGCCAATGTTGTTGATAGGTGCGGAACAATAATTTAAACGATCGGTTAATGGGGTGATCTGGTTGTATGGCCTTCGTTCGGCAAGTTTTTCAAAAGCACGATGGATATATCCGATGGTAGGTTCGGCTTCTATAATAATTTCGCCATCCATTTTCAATACATTCTGAAAAATACCATGGGTCGCCGGGTGAGTAGGGCCAAGGTTCAAGTAAGAGTATTGCTTCTCTTCCGGTGCAATCGTCTGATCGATCAATGATTCATTCAAATTCATGGTCTTCGATTATCGTCCAAACATAGTATCGTTCTTGTCTTCCCGCGTTTGATCTTCTAACGGATATTCTTTCCGCATCGGGTAGATGATCATTTCATCTACATTTAAAATACGTTTTAAGTTGGGATGACCTTCGAAAATGACACCAAAGAAATCGTACGTCTCACGTTCAAGCCAGTTTGCTCCGGCAAAAATGCCGGTGATAGTTGGTATTACCGGATTCTCAGCAGGCAGATAAACTTTCAACCGGATGCGCTGGTTGTTTACTAAGTTGTGCAACTGGTACATCACAACAATTTGGTTCACCTCGGGAAAATGAATTCCCCCCAAGGTTGTTAGAAATTGAAATTTTGTATCCAGGTGATTATAGAGGTAGTGGATGATTTCCACCACTTTCTCTTTTTTTATAGTGATCGTAAGAAAATTGTAAGGGGCTTCGATATGAAGAATTTCATCTTCATATTTTTCTTTTATTGCCGTGATGACTTTTTCCTGATCAGAGCCTTCCATTAATAAATTCCTGGTTTTAAACAAGTATAGAGTCTAATGTCTCCATACCTATTATTCTATTCCATACTTATTCAACATGGTTTTATATTCCTTCGAATCTCTTCTGCGAAGGGATTCTGTTTCGACGAGATGCTGAATTTTTATGATGCCGTCAATAATCTGTTCCGGTCTTGGTGGACAACCGGGTACATATACATCCACAGGAATAATCCGGTCAATACCTTGCAACACACTGTAGGTATCAAATATCCCGCCGCTGCTCGCACATGCTCCGACGGAAAGCACCCAGCGAGGTTCTGCCATTTGTTCATATACTTGTCGTAGCACCGGACCCATTTTTTTTGCAATAGTTCCCATAACCATTAACAAGTCAGCCTGACGAGGGGAGAAACTTAAACGCTCCGACCCAAAGCGTGCCAGGTCATAATGCGCACCCATTGTCGCCATAAATTCAATTCCACAACAAGAGGTTGCGAAAGGCAGGGGCCAGATGGAATTTTTACGGGCCATACCCACCACTTTCTCCAGGCTCGTAGCAAAGAAACCTATGCCTTCGTAACCTTCCGGCTTCTCGGACATGCCCACGGAGGATTTGGTGTTGGTCGCTACTTTTTCCATACCTGACATTTTTAGTTCTCCCAGTTCAAAGCGCCCTTCTTTAATAAATAGAAAAAGCCAACCAACAACAGACCAATAAATAGAACCATCTCTACAAATCCTGCTGTGCCGAGTGTTTTAAAGTTCACCGCCCACGGATACATGAAAATTACCTCCACATCAAACAATACAAACAATATGGCAACCAGGAAGTATTTAATATTGAAGGGTACGCGAGCGTTGCCCTGCGGCTCAATGCCGCATTCGAATGGGTCGAGTTTAATTTTAGATTTCCGTTTTGGCCCCAATGCATGGGTAACGACCATGGTGGTCGCAACAAAACCAAAGGCGAGCACGAACATCATGGCAATGGGAGCATATTGGATGAGTTCTGTCTTTTCCATATCCGTGTTTGAACGCGCTAATTTCCATTTTTTATAGTTCAAACTCTATATAATATGAAGATAATATTTCGCACACGTTTGATCCGTTTTGCCCTCGCGGGCGTGGCTTCCCACTCAACGTTTATCCGTGGCCAATACCATTTTTATTTTTTGATGGGCGCCGACCTGCATTACATTCACCAGATCCTGGATGGATAAAGTATTGGCGGCGTGCAGTACTACGGTAGGTTCTTTTAATCCGGCACAGGCTTTCAGCAGTTCCGCCTCCAGTTTGTCCTGCGGTACTGGCCTTTTATTAATAAAGTATTCTCTATTTTCTGTGATGGTCAGAATTATGGGCTGTTTACTAAGTGCCTGGCTCGCACTTGACTTAGGTAAAAGTACTTTGATCACATTCGGGTTGGCAACGGTTGAAATGATCAGGAAGAACAACAATAAAAAGAACATAATGTCATTCAGAGATGAAGTGGATACTTCTGCGGCAAATTTGTTTCTGACATGAATTTTCATTCTACAGGGCTTATAATGTACCGTATAAAATCGAGTGAGTCGCGTTGCACCTGTAGGGTGAAGTGCTGAATTTTCTGATGCAGGAAATGATAGGCCGAATAGGCGCATACCCCCACGATCAGACCAGCTCCGCTCGTAACCATTTTTTCGTATAGTCCACCGGCAATGATGCCTATACTAATGTTGTCTGTCAGGGAAATGCTATAGAAAATATGGATAATACCAGAGATCGTGCCGATGAACCCCAGCATGGGAGCAATTCCGGCAATGATGCCCAGGTATCCCGTATTTTTTTCCATTTCGCCAACTTCAAGGTTGGCCACAGCCTCCATCATTGTTTCTATTTCCTTGATCGGCTTACCGATGTACAGAAGGCCGGTTGTGATGATTTTCGCCGTAGCGGACGATTCCCGTTCGGCATACATCTTTGCGGCTTTAATATCCGATTCTTTTATATACCGGGTAATATTCCCAATAAAATCCTTCTGCCTCCTGGTTCTTTGGCGCAGGTACAGATAACGCTCTATAAAAATGTAGGTTGTAATGACCCACAATAAAAGGATGGGAATCATTACCACGCCACCCTTCATCAGCAATGATAAAACAGAAAGGCCTTGATCTGGTGTTTGACTGAGTTGAATAAGTGTGTCTGCGGGCTGGCTTATTTGCAGGAATATGTTCATTATTTGGCTGTTTCTCGCGGGTGTTTAAAACCCAATATTACGCATTTCCAATTACTCGCTGGGATTTCCTATTTTTACGATTCTTTAAAATGACCAGGGCAGGAGCAACGTGCTTCAAAAGCGGTTGTTGATTGTCTCATCAACGAACATGGGGAACCTTTAACAAAAAAACTCATGTCTATTCCGCCACGTTGCCCTGCTGGCCCCTGGCCAAGGTCTTAATTTTACATTTTCTTTAATTCATCCAAGGCTGTTCTTGCTGCTTCGCTATTTGGATCTAGCGCCAGGACTTTTTCCCAATTTGTCTTAGCCGGAACTTTTTCTCTCTTCAGGAAGTGATAATACCCTAGGTAGGAGTAAGCCTCAATCAGATCATTCCTATTTTTATCAGGGGTAGGTAACGCTTTTTCGATCAGCTTTTCATAATATGGTTTGGCGAGCCCTTGCTCTGTCTCTGGATCCAGGCTTGCTTTTGTCCGGGCTGCCCAGCTATAAGAGATTGTCATATTAGGCTGCAATTCGATCAGTTTTTGGAATGCTGTATCAGCTTTAAGCAATAGTTGTATTTGGGTAGCTGTATCTTCTTTCAATTTCTCTGTTTGGCTGTAGAAATAGCATGCCCTGCCGACTGTGTATAAATCCGCCGATGACAGCTTGGTCTTTAGCACTTTCAGTTTTTGATAGGCAGCAATGGCTTCCGGATATTTCTTTAACTTAAAATAGATCTCCGCCTGTTGTTGCAAAATCTCTGATTGTTTTGGTTCTAGGTCAAGACTCTTTTGAAAAGCGCCCACAGCCAGAGAATCTGCGCCCACTTTCTGAAGGAGCTTGCCATAATAGCCATAATCTGAGGCATCAATTTCTTCAGGCTTTGCTTTTGCGAAATACTGTTCAAAAATAGTCCGGCTTTTTACAAAGTCGCCCGCTTCAAAAAGTGATACTGCATAGAAACGCAGGGAGACTGGCGGAACATCTGGTTTTTTAACCAGTGCCTCGAACATGGCATTGGCCTTCGCATAATCTTTTGCCATGAAGAGAAAGAATGCCATGCGAAGTTTTGCCGGCTCCGGATTTTCAGTTAGGGTAAGGTATTTTTCGTACGCCGTGACAGCTTTAGCAGCCTCTTTTTGCGAATAATAGTTTTCTCCAAGTTCTTTATAGGCCAGTGTATACCCAGGGTCAACTTCAATGGCTTTACTAAAAGCTTCTTGTGCCGCCGGGTAATTACGGGAGCGTAAGTATACTAATCCAATCTTGTAGTGTGGTTCTGCGATCTTAGCGTTCAGCGAAGCGGCTCGCTCGTAACTGCTAACGGCCAGGCCACCATTATTCTGCTGTAGGTACGCATCACCCATGAGGATGAACGTTTCAGTATCATGGTCATCGAGTGCCTTTGCCTTTGTCAGCAAGTTTAATGCATCCTTCGAAAGTTTTGGATCCACCATGTAGGCGTCTGCAATAGCCTGAAGAACCGCCACGTTTTTTGATTTGGAAAGCGAAAGTGCTTTGTCAAAGTCAAGTTTGGCTTTTTGTGGGTTGTTCTCCAGCATGCTACGATGTCCTTTGCCAACATGGTTAAGTGGTTCTTTTTCATCAATTGAAATTCCTTTGTCAAAGGTTTTAAGCGCCACATCCCGCTGTCCGTTTTTTAATTGAGCCATGCCCAGGTAATAGGATACCGACGCTACGGCCGGGTAGGTTTGGACGGCTTTGGTCAGCACAGCAATTGCCTTCTGAGCCTGATCAACTTCCATCAAGTGTTTGGCTTCGAGAATTTCGCTATTCTGTGCCGTGGCAAATCTTATATTCAGTAGGGTTAAGCATAAAACAATAAATTTGAACGATCGTAGTCTGCTTGAGAAATCAATTATTTTTTTCATTTGTTTAGCTTCTTATTAATAATGGTTCAGGATTAATTTAATGGTTTATGATTAACTTCTACAAATCGGAGCGGCATTGTTGCCGGTACCAGTCCTGCTTTCAACACAACGCGCTGGCCTTTTTCACTCGCAACAAAAGCGATAAAACCACTGGCTAATCCGGTTCTTGCTTCACGGCTGATCATCACTACTTCGCGCCGTAAAGGATAGTGACGCTGCGCGATATAGGCCTGGTATGGTTTATAATAGCTGGAGTCTTGTGCTATTGAAATACCCAGAACACGGACTGATCCAAGAAATGAATTTGCCGTAGAATCATCGCTGTCGCTGATCCAGCTCACATCAATCAGACCCAGCGCCTGCGGTTTTTGCGACACATATTCCACCACCGCAGTATTACTTTCTACGGCAAAGCAGTTCTTTGGCAGGGTGTCAAAGGCCATGAGTGAATCTTTCAAAAACCTGATCATACTCGAATTAGGATGATCAAATACAACTTCCATGCCAAGGGGTGGTGATGATTTGTTGATCATCTTCCATGTTTTAATTTCTCCCGATAGAATTTTCTTCAGGTCCTGAAGTTGAATCAGGGTATCCTGATTTTGCCGATTCACAATCAAGGCAATACCACTCGTGGCTACAGTGAGTTGACGACACTTGATTTGTTGATCTGTGAGCGATTTCTCCTCTGTTGCGGCCAGTCGTCTTGTGACGATGCTCAAGCGGGCTGAATCTATGAGTAGCGCATCGATAGCTTCGCTTTCGCTAGTGTAGATCACGTTGATGTGTGCATTTCGGTAATTGCCTTCAAAAGCAACAATCTCCGGATCGATGAGCGGCTTGAGCGATTCGTCTACGGTAACCGTGATGGTGCCGGATGAAGGTGTGTCCAGTACCTTCCCGTGCTTGTCGCGTTCTGTGCAGCTTGTCAGCAACGCCATCGCTACTACCATTTTCAGTATCCTACTCATGATGTTTTTTGAAAGTATTATAACCCCGGAATGCGCCATACCCGATGAGGAGTATTCCAAAGGGCACAGCATACTGCTTGGGAATAATCGAAAGTTCATGTGACTTCGATAGCACCGCGATGCCGGCGGCCACATAGACCAATGCCATGATTATGCCAAGGTATTTCATGACAATTTCAAGCGTCAACTGTACTTATCTGAATCCGGCTTTAGGCAGCAAGCTTAAATTTGACTGGTAAGACAAAGCGGCATCGTACTGCTTTTCCATTTTGTTTACCTGGTTTCCACGGAGGCATTAGCTTTATGACGCGCTGGGCTTCCTTATCACATTCGGCACTGATCCCTTTTATAACCTGCACATCACTAATGACACCTCCTTTATCAATAACAAAGCTTACAAACACTGAACCTTCAACGCCCATTCTTCTGGCAATTGCAGGGTACTTCACATTTTTCTGAAGGAACTTTATCATCGCTTCAGCGCCGCCCGGGTATTCAGCCTGCTGTTCTACGATGGT
>Ga0184629_10000655_pt1 | contig 15133 bp, 16 predicted proteins | sample PLM4_32_b1_FD_133158 | JGI IMG/M metagenome (GOLD analysis project Ga0184629, IMG submission 133158) | Groundwater sediment microbial communities from an aquifer in East River, Colorado, USA - PLM4_32_b1 | ecosystem: Environmental > Terrestrial > Soil > Riparian zone | place: USA: East River... | reverse complement strand
TGAATATTTTCTCCGCAATTAAAACATTTAGTCTTTCTAGTTGGAAATTTTTTCAATACAGTTTTACAATATGGGCATATTGCTTCAGGTTCAATTTCATAATTTGTAATCTCGATATTATTATCTTGACTTTTAATATCCTTGTTTTCTTCTTTCTCCTTAGCAAAAAACCATTTAAGTATTTTCATGTGAATATTGAATTATTATTGGAAATACAAAGAATTCTAGACAACCTTTTACCAATCTTTTTTTTCTTTATCGCTAGCTATAATATATTTTAATAAAGATTCATTTACAGCATTGAAATAGTCCGCTGATTTTGATATTGTTATATATTGTTTTTTTAGAGTGCCGTCTTTTTTTAATAATATTTTAGACAATTCCTCTTCAGATATTCCTGTTGTGAAAACAACAACATTTTTCCAACCGCCTGTAGTATATTGGCTTGATGTTTCATATCGTTGTAATGATATAATATCAAATTTGTACTTTCCATCTTTGAAAGATATTTCAATTTCATATCTCACTTTATAACAATCAAAATTAACTGCTTTTGGGTTTGATTCATCATAACAAATGTAATCTCCTAATGCCATAAATCTAATATATTCATTTTCAATTGTGCTTAGTATAGCTTTACTAGGGTCTGAATAAGTAACTTTTATCCAATCTACAGATTTTTTATAAAGCTCTGAAGCTGTTCTATTTTCTACAGGAACAACAATAAAATCAGTCAAGCCTGTTTTATTATCAAAAGTAAATTTGTTTTCTTGAGCATTTAATAATCCTGCAAAAAGCAAAAGGAGTACAGTAATTTTTTTCATTCTTTCTATTGTTAAATTTTTCAAATATAATAAATCATAGGCATTTATGCGTTCAATCAAAAATTAAATCTAGTGACTTTTGGAATATGGATATTTCGGAAGAAACTTTTATTATAAATCTAGGGATTCACATAAGACAATTACGTGAAAAGAAAAATCTATCTCAACAAGATTTAGCTAATGATTGTAGTATTCCTAAATCTCAAATAGCTAGAATCGAAAGAGCAAAAGTTAATACAACTGTACGCACACTAATAAAGATCGCCAACGCTTTACAGATTGAACCCAAAGAATTATTGAATTTCTCTATAAAACAGTAATTACTTTCTTCTTATTTAGTTTTCTCATTTTTCACTTTACACGTGATGAGATAGGGATATATTCATTTAAAATCATTAATGATGTTTTTAACGGTTAGGATTAACCCTAATGTTACCCTATGGATTGAACTTGAAAAAACTTGATTATTCAAAAGTCTATTCTAATTTAAACTACTTTAGTATAATACTCAACAACTGAATTTTTAATAAACAAAACGGTTCTACAATAATTGAAACCCTCTGTGTTTATTAGGTATTCTTTGCCATTTAGTTCAAGTATAAACAACATAGGCAATTTGTTTATAAAGGATTTTTTGAAATAGTCTAAAGGCTTTTTGATTCCTAATTGACTAGCTCTATATCTAGGTAGTACACTTATCATATCATTAATAAGGATATTGACTTCATTTTGTACTGTTTCCGTTACCTCGTTAAATCCCGCTGGTTTCCTGTCGAAACCAAATTCTTTTACTAAATTTTCAAAATTGTTTTTCATAATGTTGGTGTTTTGTTAAAATGCTTATCTACATAATTCATCCAATCTGTTTGGGCAAAGTTTTTAAATTCTTGCTTGGTTAATTCTACTTTTTTTCTTTTGCGTTCCTCTACTATTCGGAACACTTCACGACTGCCCTCTGAAAATTCGTGTTCTTGTAATGGTTTCCAGTCCATCGAGGCTGGTGGTTCGCTTGGTGTTGGTTCTGCTTTCAATTCATTAATATACACGTCCGCCAAATCTGTACCCTCTGAATAGTCCGTATTTTCAAGCCAGTCACTAACTGAAATTTTAAAACCAAATCCATTCAGCTCAATAGTTTTGTTTAACCAATCGTCATATTCTGACTTATCAGGGAAAGCAACAATCTTATATTGCTTAATTGTTTTCAAAAAATCATACTTAAAACCTCCCTTGCTTCCAGTAGCTAGCCAAACATATTCAGGTTTAAAAATACTCATCAAAACGGCTGTTTTTTCACTTTCAACCAATGCAACTGTTTTAGTGTTTTCATTGATTAAATGAAGCCCAAATAAGCATTGCTCTAAATTGAAGTTATCCAGCTTTAAAAGACTTCGCATCGTGCTAAATATTCCGTTACCTTCTTTGTTTTTGGCTCGTTTTCCTGTTGCTGGTTCGTACATCATTACTTTACCGTGATGCACATTTTCCAATTGGTTAATTTGCCAAAAAATAGTTGTTCCTTTCCAATTGCTCCACGTTCCAATTAAGTATTTTTTTACTGCTTCATTTACTTTATTATTAGGAAACAAAGTTTTAAGAAAGTCAATAAAATTATTTTGATAGCTTCCCAAAAATGTTTCTTCAACTAATTCAAGACAATGAAAACTTGGTTTAAGCTTTGGAATGTTTACGACTTCAAAAGTGTTTTTAAATTTTGTTTCAGGCTTTAGATAATAACCGCAATTACTTTCACGGTCACAACGTCCAAATTCATCACTTAAATAAATATTGCCTTCAGTTTCGAGATATTTGACAAAGCTTTTTTTATTGCATTTAGGACAAACAAACTTTTTACTACTTTTATCAAGGGTGTATTTATATATTTTCATTTTATAAAGTTTACCCTTTGCACTTTCAGCACTTTTAACACTTTAAAATGTCAATAATGTCGATAGTGCAAAGTAAATTAGCAACAGCATTTTATTTATCCTGCTGAAGTTTTATGCTTTTCCCATAAAAACCGTGCTTAATTCTCTTGAATAGGATTGTATCTTTTAGAAATTCCTTTACTCTCCTTTCCTGAATATCAAAATTTAACCCTAAAATTAAAGCTTCGGCAGTGGTAAAACTTTCTTTAAGTTCGTGGTAAAATTTTCGTTTATTATCGGCTAACGTTTCTAAATATTCCACAGGGTCTTGAATAACTGCCAATACTTTAAAACTACAATTCATAAAATAGGCACATAATTTTTCCGCTCCTTTCACGGATGTAAGCTCTACAAAATCGCTATCAGGGTTTTCCATCATTTGAAGCAACAAAGCCAACCTTACAAAATGATTGTCAAATTTTGATGCAATTTCTCCCTTAATAGAGTTGCTATACTCGTTTACTAAATCACAATTCACTTTTTGCCAATTGTAAAAAAATGCTTTGGCTTCTGAAGTCCAGCTTAAAATTTTGCTGTTAATATGCCCATCTTTTTCTACTACATTTGAACTATTATAATACTTTTTTATAAAAGCTACATACCTTTCAAAGATTTGATTATTTAATTCGTTATCGTTTATTGGACTTTTAAAAGAAGTTTCAGGAAAGGCAAACAAAAACCTTTGAAAAAATCCGTTATTCAATTTTTGAACTGGAAAAGAATTTGCCAAAACTCTGGGCTGTAATCCCCCGATAATAGATAAATAAGGGTTTTGAATAAATAAAGGAATTGGGTTTCCTATCCTGTCAATTGTAGTGGATTGGTTGCTCCAAAACGATAAATAAACCCCTATTTGGTCGCCTTTGGAATAATTATTCATCCCATCAAAAAAAGTAGCCATTTCATCGCTTAAAACCGTGCAACCTCTCAAATTTTCGTCCAATCTTTTATACAAAACTTCGGGCGTGAAATTTGTTAAAATGCTTTTTGTTAAAATTGGGTAAGGTGGCTCTATTGCTTCTTCTTTTTCTGCTTTTGGTAATTTATTCCATTTATTCCATTTATTCCAATCAATTAAGCACCTTGTGTAATTATCGTGATTAGCTTTATCAAATTCCTTTATAGGTGCAAAGATTGTATTGACTGGATGCGTTTTATTTGCTCCAGCATTGCCGATTATACAACTATAAAGTGAGGCATATTCGAACCAATTATTTTTTACTCTAATCTTTACACTTGTTCCTACTACTGTTGCAACGGCTGTTAAAATTGCCGTTCCAGTATAGTCAACAGGGAAATTCAAACTTTTGTATAAATCAATTGTTAAATCTCTGAAAGGCTTTGGTAAAGATTCAACTGGAAACGGGTTTTCACTTGAAACTGAAACGCCTTGTATTGCGTTATCAATTGCAGTACTTAAAACATTTAATCCGATAGTTTTTGTATCTTTACCTTGTGGAATTGGCAAAGATTTTGCTGGGCGGTGGTTAGTATCAAAACTTTCCATCGCTTATTTATTTTTAAGATATTGTTCTGCTTTCAAAGAAGATTCTGCAACGGTCATTTTCCTGCCTTGCTTTAACCATTCATCAATTTCAGACTTTAAAAATCTTAATTTTTTACCTCCTTTGTTAACTGGAATTTTGCCAGCAAAAACCCATCCATATACGGTGGCTGGTTTTGGCTTGTCGGGGTGGTAATTACATAGTTCGTTTAGGTCAAACCAGCTGTCAGTAGTGACTGGCTGTTCTGTTTGTTGATTACTTAAAACTTTCTTTATTGAATTTTCAATAAGTGATTCAAGTTCAAGTGGTGTAATCTGAGTTATTGTTACTGCTTGCATAATCTTTGTGTTTTCGTTTCACAAAGATTCAGTCAAAAACAAGGTAAGTACATTTTTAAGTACATACAATTAAGCGTACAAATTTTGTTTTGGTAGTTGTTTCGTTTTTAAATGGTTTTGAATTTTACTTTGCGTTTCACTATCTAATAAGGGCAAAACTTTTTCAGTAAATAGTCTCAAGTTAGCTGTAGTTTCATTTCCCCTATAATTCTGTCGTATCCTATCTGTATAAACTAAATCATATCTTTCACAAACACGCTTACAGTATTTCTCTACGCTTTCTATTTCCTCTTTTTGTTCAATACCAATTTCATTTATCAATCTACAAAACAATGCTAATACAGGTGCTTTTATCTTTTCACTTTCTTTCTTATTTTTCGTTTGTTGAGATTGAATAAAACCTTCACAATCACAACCTTTATCTAATTCCTTAAACAATTCAAAATATCTTTCAATCATTATATCCACTTCGCTAACTATTCCAGAATAAAATCCATAATCTTTAATATTATCAATATATAAATTTGATGGATACATTCTTTTAACCTTATTCCAACCTATAAATCCGTTTCCGTGATTAATATGAAAATAATTATTATGAATATCTTTAATGTAGAGTTTCGCATACTCTCCATAAAGTATTTTCGTAGTTGGCAAATGGTTTTCCCTAAAATATTCTACTCCTTTATTGAAAGCGATTGAATAAGGCTCAAGATAAGAAATAGTATTTATTCCATCTAATTCATTGCCACATAAAACCATTGCCAGTTCAGTAGTATAAATTTTTGCGATTGGATTTTCTTTTATTTTAATATTGTAAAAACCACTTCTATCTATATTCTTTTTGAAAAATTTATACCAATCAGTATTATTATCTATTTGTGTTTGGATAAAATCCGCAATCCAAAAACCTTCATTTATCTCTTCTATCATCTTTACATTTCAAGTTTAATCCTATTTGAAGCAGTCCTTTTGGTCTCATCAATAATTTTAGCATAAATCTGAGTAGTATTCAAATCTTTATGCCCTAACATTTTCGATACTGTGTAAATGTCTGTTCCCATTGACAATTGTAATGTAGCAAACGTGTGTCTAAAACAATGAAATGTTATTTTTTTGCTTATCCCAGCATCCAAAACCCATTTAGTTAAATGTCTGTTCTCTCTTTGGTTTGTGGCTTGTATTAAAGTAAAAACTGCATCCTTTGGCTGTTTTCTCTCTCCTAATAAGTTAAAAGCTTGTTCAGTTATCGGCAAAGTTTCCGAGCCTCCCGTTTTCTTTTGCTTAAATCTAATTAGGTAACCGCTAGCTTTAACGTGTTGCACTTCTTCCCAAATCAATTTTTGAATATCTGAACGTCTTAATCCTGTTAATGCAGAAAACAACGCTTGTATTTTAATTTCAGGGCTTTTACAGTCAGTTTTAACCAATTTATTAAGTTCGTCAAGAGATAAGTAGTTTCTTTGGGTTTCAGCTTGTTTAACTGCATTGGTTTTTTCCGCTATGTTATCCGACAAATAACCGTCTTTGTATGCTTGCTTCAATGCAGAACGAAATTTATCATAATAAGTCTTAATCGAATTAGCGGACAATTTCATTTTATCACTCTTTTTGCTTTTGGTAGTTTCTAAAAATTCTCGGAACTCGTCACATAATTCATTATCAATATCCGAAAACCGCAATACATTACCTTTGAGTAATTTAAGAAAGTCACAACTTCCTAACCAAAGAAAACGGTTTGATTCATTCTTTTTTTCCGAAAGTTTTTTGAAGTAAGTAATAAAATTACCGTCCTGTCGCTTGTTCTTTTTGAGTTGCTCTTGTTCTAGCGTATTGTAAATTTCAGGCTTATTTAAGTCGGATTCTCTTTTTTGCCTTATCTGTTCAGCAAGCTGTAAGGTATTTGTGTTATGTGTCTTATCAAGCGGATTCCTTGTATTATCAAAGATATACATACCTAAAACCTCCCTGCGTGAAAACTTCCCAGTGTCAGTATTTTCAACAGGTGGATAAAAATCGAGGTACAAACTGTGTCTTTTGCCCGATATGGGTTTCTTCCTAAGGGTTACTTTTACTGCCATTGTTAAAGGTTTTTCGAGGTACAAATGAGGTACAAATGAGATACAAATATAAACAAAACAACCATATAACAAACCAAAACAACAAAAACATAAAACAACAAAAAACCCTTGTAAATAAGGCTTTACAAGGGTTTATTATGCATTTACAATCTATTTGTTTTTGTATGCTATTTTTCTCTGATATAAATATCAATTGGAACTCCTGAAAAGTCCCATTTTTCTCTAATTTTATTTTCAAGGTAACGTTTGTAAGGCTCCTTAACATATTGTGGCATGTTGGCAAAAAACACGAACTGAGGCGTTGGTGTTGGCAACTGCATACAATATTTAATTTTTACGTACTTCCCTTTGGTTGCTGGTGGCGGATACGCTTCAATTACTTTCAACATAAATTCATTGAATTTAGAGGTTGCAATATGCTGCTTTCTATTTTCAAAAACCTGAACAGTAGCTTCCAATGCTTTCAATAAACGTTGTTTGGTCAAAGCCGAAACAAAAAGAATAGGCACATCGGTAAATGGCATCAATTCTTTTTTAATTTTTTCTTCATAATCACGGGTTGACATGGTTTCTTTTTCAACCAAATCCCATTTGTTTACCAAGATAACAACACCCTTACGGTTTTTCTCGGCCAACCAAAAAATACTTTGATCTTGTCCTTCAAATCCACGAGTCGCATCAATAATCAAGATGCAAATATCGGCATGCTCAATGGCACGAACCGAACGCATTACCGAGTAAAACTCCAAATCTTCTTTTACTTTCGCTTTACGACGAATACCTGCCGTATCTACCAAGTTAAATTCAAAACCAAAACGGTCAAACTTTGTATCTATGGCATCACGGGTAGTTCCCGCAATATCAGTCACCATAAAACGCTCTTTACCAATCAAAGCATTTATGAAACTAGATTTTCCAGCATTTGGACGTCCCACTACCGCAAAACGTGGCAAAACCACCTCTTCTTGAACGGGTTCCGGTTTCACTGGAAAAGCATCGATCAACGCATCCAATAAATCCCCTGTTCCACTTCCTGAAATACTCGCAAAAGTGTAATATTCGCCTAAACCAAGGTTATAAAACTCAAGAGCGTCTTTTTCACGCATGGCATTATCTACCTTGTTTACAGCCAACAATACAGGCTTTTTAACTTTACGTAAAAGTCTCGCAACAATATCATCCATTGGGGTAATCCCCTCTTCAACATCTACTACGAAAATAATTACATCAGCTTCGTCGATAGCCAATTCTACTTGTTTACGGATCTCTCCTTCAAAAACGTCATCCGATCCACGAACGTATCCTCCCGTATCAATCACAGAAAACTCTTTTCCGTTCCACTCGCTTTTACCGTAGTTTCTATCTCTGGTAACCCCAGAAACCGAATCTACAATAGCTTCTCTTCTTTGTATCAGCCTATTAAAAAGGGTTGATTTCCCTACATTAGGTCTTCCTACTATCGCAACAATATTGTTCATAATATAAATTCAAATATTTATTTCTCCCGAATACTGCTTTCCAGTTTCGGGCTGCAAAGGTAGTGTTTAAAACCATGATTATCAAGTTGTTTGCTATATTAGCAGCACCTTATTTACTTAACCTCTTCATTTCTAATTTTATGGACACCAATAATGAGATCCGTTTACGTTTGCGATTCTACAAAGAAGTCAATCAGGACATCAATTCTCTGCGTCAAAAATTCATACAATTCACCACCACCAATTCTTCGGATTTTATTCTGAAAATAAAAGAATATCACATTTGGATCAACATCAAAGGCACCAAAAAAGCCTATTGGTCACCTCATTTGCATATCGAAATGGAATCCAAAGGCGAAAACCAAACCCACATTCGAGGTTTATTTGGTCCCGACCCCAACTTATGGACGTTCTTCATGTTTTTACATTTCATGATCGCGGGAACTTTTATCATTTTTTGCGGTATCGCCTATTCTCATTACATTCTAAAAGCATCCACAACAACAGATTTTATCGTAATGTCGCTCATGGTTTTTGCATGGTTTTTACTCTACGTTATCGCCCAACAAATCCGAAGCAACGGTGAAAAACAGATGAATGACATCGAAAAAGTATTTTTAGAAATCCTTGAATCATAAATACAGTTTTCAGTCTCAGTCTCAGTTTTTAGAGTTATCTGCAAACTTTGCAATTCATTTTCTTTACAAATTTGAAAAAAAGTAAGCAGCTCTTTTAGTCCCATTTTGAAGACTGAAAACTGAGACTGAAAACTAACTAAGTACAATATTAATAATAAGTAGCTAATCCAGCTCTCCATTACAACTCCTCATTCAAAAAGGAGTTGTTCCAATGCGCTTGCAGGAGCTTCTTCCAGTCGCTCTGCAACCACAGGAACAACAACCTTTTTTCACTGCGGGGTTTCCATTTCGATCTGGGCTAAAAAGAGAGAAAGTTCTAAATTCCAATCATTATTTAACGCTTTTATGTCATTTCGACGGAGGAGAAATCGCATAACGTGAGTGACAAATATCATTTCTCCTCCGTCGAAATGACACTCTGAACGTATGTTTCATCACAACCTTAATAACCAATCAAAAAAAAATCAGTGAAAATTTGTGTAATCTGTGGCAAAAAAAAATCAGCATCAGAGACAAACTCCAATACTGATTTTATATTTATTTTACTCTCAAACCAATTCACTGAAAACTGAGACTGAGACTGAAAAAACTTATTGATTATACCCAAAACGCTTCAACATATTCGCGTTACTTCTCCAGTTTTTGTTCACTTTCACGTACAATTCAATATGGATTTGTTTCCCGAAGAATTTCTCTAAATCTGCACGAGCTTCCATTCCCACTTTTTTCAAAGCAGCCCCTTTGTGTCCAATGATGATTCCTTTTTGGGTATCGCGTTCCACCATAATCAAAGAACGAATACGGATGATATTCTCATCTTCAAAAAACTCTTCAGTTACGATTTCTACTGCATAAGGGATTTCCTTACTGTAGTTCAATAATATTTTTTCACGGATAGTTTCGTTCACAAAGAAACGTTCCGGCTTATCCGTCAACTGATCTTTTGGATAATAGGCTGGTGATTCCGGCAACAATGAAATAATTCTTTGAAAAACTTCAGGAACATTAAAATTCTGTAAAGCTGAGATAGGGTAAATCTCGGCATTTGGAACTTTGGCAGTCCAAAAAGCCACTTGTTCTTCCAATTGCGCTTGATTCGAATTGTCAATTTTGTTTAATAATAACAAAACCGGAATTTTCGAATGGATAATTTTATTAAAAAAAGCTTCGTCTTTCAATTCCTGCTCACCAATCTCTACCATATAGATTAAAACATCGGCATCTTCAAAAGCGGACTTCACGAAGTTCATCATCGATTCCTGCATTTCGTAGGCCGGTTTGATGATACCAGGCGTATCCGACAAGATCATTTGAAAATCTTCCCCGTTTACAATCCCAAGAATCCTATGACGTGTTGTTTGTGCTTTTGACGTAATAATTGATAACCTTTCACCAACAAAGGCATTCATTAGCGTTGATTTCCCAACGTTTGGATTCCCTATGATGTTTACAAAACCTGCTTTATGTGACATTTCTACTTAAATTTATGCTGCAAAGGTAGTCATATCAAGTCAATACAAGAAATAAAACATTTTTTAAAATTTTCATTGGATTTGTCAAAATTCGGCGTATCTTTGCACCCGAAACAACGCGGGATAGAGCAGTAGGCAGCTCGTCGGGCTCATAACCCGAAGGTCACAGGTTCGAGTCCTGTTCCCGCTACTAAGGTAGCCTTATTGAGATTACAAAACGCACATCGCGGGATAGAGCAGTAGGCAGCTCGTCGGGCTCATAACCCGAAGGTCACAGGTTCGAGTCCTGTTCCCGCTACTAAAAAAGCTTCAGAGAAATCTGAAGCTTTTTTTATGCGATAAAATCAAGAATTCAAACCATAAAAAAAGACTGTTCAATTGAACAGTCTTTTTTTACACTTTAAAAAAATTGATCTACATCATAAACAAAGCGTACTTGTCATTATTGTATAAAACCAAGTCATAAGGAGCTACTTTAGGCGCTACTTTTTCTGAAGAAGCATCAAACTTGATATTGTTATATTTTCTGAACAAGTAAACCTCCTTTAAACAATTAGACAAACTCTGATGAATTAATGTCGTAAAAGTTGGCAATTGCTTGTCACCTACCAAAAAATCAATTTGGTAATTCGAACTACTTTTTGATAGATTGTTTCCGTTGATTCTTATTGTAAATGTTGTCGGAATTCCGTTTTGTTCCCCCTGATACTGTACTACCATACTATTTAAGATTAAAATGCGGTTAAATTAAAATTCATAGTCTCAACTTTTATATTCGTTGAATCCTAGATTAAAGATAGAAGAAAAAAGGAAACTGATAGAATAACAGCCCATAAAATATCAACAAATTAATCAGTAAAATGGTTCCGAACCTCATTTAAGGTTCAAAAACTTTCATAAATTCTTCGGTAGACAAAAGCGAATGCCCATAACTCCGGAAGTTTGTTTCGACAGTTCACAATTTTACAAGATTATAACTATTTTGACATTTTCAAAAATAAAATTTTCCCGACTAAAAGTTTGCACCAATCCCGATTTATATAAAAATAAAAAAAACCTGTAAAGTACTAATTTACAGGGTATTCTAACTAAATATATTAAAACAAACAAATTTCTTTATTTACAAAACGATACTTTCATACCCTTTCTCTTTTATTTACCCTTTAATCACACTTAATGAAACCACATTACCCATTTCATTTCGCATGGTCATATTCAACTTATCTAACAATGACAACTTATTTGAAACCAAACCTGTAAACATGTTATACGATAAATTCATCTTTTTTAAATTAGGCAATTTCTCCAATTCCAAAGGCACTTGACCTTTAAAATCATTATCAAATAAGTTCAGGTTTTCCAATTTCATTAAATTAACCACTGCAGAACTTAATTTTCCGGACAACTTATTACTGTACAAAAACAATGTCTTCAAAGATTTCAGTTCGTATAGCGAATTTGGCAACGTTCCTTGAAATGAATTTTCATACAGGGACAAAGTTTCCAATTCTGTAAGTTTTCCCAATTGTTGGGGCAACTCGCCAGATAATATATTTCTATCCAGAACAATTGATTTCAGATTTTTAATAGTACAAATGGAAGCCGGAATATAACCGGTTAATTTATTGGAAGAAAGATCCAAAGAAATCAAGGATTTCAAATTCCCTATATTAAGAGGAATTTCTCCATTTAGCAAATTATCACTCAGGTTTAGTACTTCCAAATTTATTAGTGCGGTAATCTCAACCGGAATACGACCCGTTAAGTTATTATTTTTTAAATTTATTGAAATCACTTTGTCGTCAACCACTTTAATTCCATACCACTTGGACATTGGCAATGACATATCCCATTTTACAATCCACTTATTGCCATTGGTAGTTTGATACAGTTTCATCAAAACTTCTTTCTCGACCAAGGACACGTTTGCAAAAACGGAAAGTGAAAATAACATAGTAAGAATAAAGGTAATTTTTCCAGTCATAGATTCGAATTATTAATTTGAATGTTTCAAAAATATACAAAAAGAGCGATTATACACTAATAAAAACGTTAAATTAACTGAATAATATTAATGAATAATATTTTTCTTATAAAAAAAACACAATAATCTAAGTATAGATAATTGTGCTCAACAAACAAAAAAAAACATTTTAACCAACCAAATTTATTTTTGCATGTCTTCTTCAACAAATGCACATTTTTCTTCTTTTGACACTTCCATCAACATAGCAACCCCAGATTCATTCACCATGGTCAAATTGAAAGCATCCATTTGAGCCAATTCTTTTGAAACAGGCCCCGTAAATGAATTATACGAAATGTTCATGTTTTTTAAATTTTTCAATTTTGCGATACCAAATGGAACCTGCCCATCAAATTTATTATCAAATAAACTTAGATTTTCTAATGACTGTAAGTTCGACACTTTATTAGCAATATTTCCACAAAATTTATTACTGCTTAAAATCAAATCTTTTAAATTTTTCAATTCATATAATGAAACCGGAATTTGACCTGTCAATCCATTATTAAACAATGACAATAATTTCAACTCCTTCAATTCACCAATTTGAGCGGGTAAATTTCCAGAGAGATTATTCATAAAAAGCTCCAACTTATTCAATTGAGATAATTCACAAATTGAATTAGGAATAGACCCAGATAATTTATTAAATGAAAGATTCAATACTTTCAACTTTTTAAAATCACCAATATTTTCAGGAATCGTTCCAGTTATTTCATTTTTAAACAAATTCAATTCCTCCAAATCCTTCAAATCTGCAATTTCAACGGGCAGATTACCAACTAAATTATTATTAATCAATACAAGGCCCACTACTTTGTCATTCTCAACTCTCACACCATGCCATGTAGAAACTGGAGCATTCAAATCCCACCTTACGTTCCACCTACTACCATTTGTATTCTTATATAATTTTAACAAAGCCTTTTTTTCATCGCTAGAAATATTAGCCAATAATGAAATCGAAAAGGTAACAGTCAGAAATAATGCAATAATATTTTTCATAGTCTATAGTTTACATTCAACCAATCAAAAGCCGTGACAAAATCGCCATAACACCCTAATCATCGATAATTTGCACATTATTTTTTAATTAACTCAATATTTCCAATATAAAATAATACTACACCTACAATTCTATTTGTTAAAAAATAACTATATTTGAAACTATAACCTTAAAACCTTAATTATGGAAATTAATTGGATTGCGATTTTGGTAGCTGCTTTAAGCACTTTAGTAGTAGGATTTATTTGGTATCACCCAAAAGTCTTTGGTGCAATTTGGAAAAAAGAATCAGGAATGACCGACGAAAAAATGGAAGGCGCTAATATGGCCTTAATTTTTGGAATGTCTGTAATTTATGCCTTTTTAATTGGAATTGTTTTGCAATTTTCGACCATCCATCAGTGGGGAGCATTTAGCATGACTGGTGGTGATGTTACCAAAGCTCTACCTTCATACAACGCTTTTATGGCTGATTACGGCACCGCTTTCCGCACGTTTAAACATGGCGCTTTACACGGATTCTTGACCGGATTATTACTTGTTCTACCAGTTATAGGAACCAATTCACTATTTGAACGAAGAAGTTTTAAATACACTCTCGTTACGGGTGGTTTCTGGATCGTTTGTTTTACGATAATGGGTGGAATAATCTGTGGTTGGGTATAGATTTTAAAAAAAATACTTAAAAAAACCTTGTTTCTTTTTTCATAAAAGCGACAAGGTTTTTCTTTTAAGTTAACGATTCAATTTTTTGGGCCAATTCAAAATCCTTATCCGTCACACCTCCTGAATCATGTGTTGTCAACCTAATAGTAACTTTATTATATACATTAAACAATTCTGGGTGGTGATTCATTTTTTCGGCTAGAACACCAACTTGAACAATAAAACCAAGGGCTTGCGTAAAATCTTTAAATTTAAAACCCTTTTCAATCCCGTTTTCTTTATACTGCCAATCTTTCAAATTTTGCAACAAAGAACTTGCCGTTTTTTCATTATAAGTTGTCATGATTTCATCTTTTTATAAAGTTATTAATTTTTAGACAAACCTATCATAATTTAACTTTATTGGTTAAATTTGGTCAAATATCAACAATCAAATTGAACTCAACTTTTTCATATAAAATTTACGATCAAACAGCACAACTTCCAAGTAATTGGAATGATTTAGGTCATAAAAACATATTTTTATCGGCAGAATACCTTGCGATTTTAGAAAAATCGGCTCCAGTAAATATGACTTGTCATTTTATTGGATTATTTCAAAATGAAGATTTAGTAGGCATTGCCGTTTCCCAATTTTTAGATTTAAATAAATTAGAATCTTTTGGAGACAGAGACCGATGCATTAGGGCCCAGCTTCGGAAATTTATCTTGAAAAACTTCTCGTCTCATGTATTACTCATCGGAAACAACATGCTTACCGGGCAAAACTCATTTGTCCTTTCTGAAAAAATAGACAAAATTCAAGCGTTGCAGCTTTTAAAAAAAGCTGCTGAAGAATTAAAAGCAAAATTTAAATTCAACGGCAAAAAAGTACATATCACTACTTTTAAAGATTTTTATGAAAGCGACGTCAAAAACTTCAAAATAGATGAGTTTAAGAATAATTACCGCTATTCTATTCAACCCAATATGATTTTCAAGATACCTGAAAACTGGAAATCAGAACAAGAATATATTGATTCTTTATCAAAAAAATACCGGGATCAATACAAAAGAGCTCGAAAAAAAGCAATTGGCATACAAAAAAGAAAAATGAGTCTTGACGAAATAATTGCTTACGAAGACACCATATACGACTTATATTTTCACGTTGCCAAAAATGCTCCTTTCA
>Ga0184629_10000653_pt1 | contig 15182 bp, 16 predicted proteins | sample PLM4_32_b1_FD_133158 | JGI IMG/M metagenome (GOLD analysis project Ga0184629, IMG submission 133158) | Groundwater sediment microbial communities from an aquifer in East River, Colorado, USA - PLM4_32_b1 | ecosystem: Environmental > Terrestrial > Soil > Riparian zone | place: USA: East River... | reverse complement strand
TCCATATCAAGGTAGCTTTTGCCCAATTTGATTTATTAGGGTTTTCGTTCGAACCAAATGCCCATACGAAGAGCATAATAAATCCGACCAGCGGAATGGCAGTGATTAAGATGGTAATTATCCAATCTTTAACGGACATTACCTGAGCTTGTGCTTGAGGCTCCATAAATGTGATTTAAGTTGGTTTAATTAAAGATAAGTAATTTTGAATTGTACACACAAACATGAACTCTAAACTTCAATTTCCTTTTGATGAACTTGAACGTGATCGCAAAACATTATTTCAGAAATTATCCAATATTTCAAGTGAAAAGTTGAATTCTAATCCCATCGCCGAAAAATGGTCGATTAATCAGATACTGATCCACTTGTTGACCTCGGAACAACTTACCTTAACTTACTTAAAGAAGAAATCATTGGGTATAGACCAACTTGCAAATTCGGGTCCTATAGAATCCGTAAAAATGGCCCTCCTTAAGATCTCCCAACGCCTGCCATTGATTAAATACAAAGCGCCCAAAGTGTTGGTTGAAAACACTCCCAGCCCTATACCCTTGCCAGAACTCATCGCTCGATGGAATTTATCGCGGCAAGAGCTCAAGAATTTTCTCGAAACCATCCACGACAGGAACCTGCACAAATTGATTTATAAGCACCCCATAGCGGGGCGATTTGATGTCGTTCAATCGCTTACGTTTTTGCGCGAGCATTTTCATCACCACTTACCACAAATCGAACGCCTCCTGTAAAAATTGGGCTGGCTTAACAAATTCCTTTTGATCATCTTTCAGCCTTAATTCATTAACTGGTTTATGAGGAAACTTTATTTGATTATTTTACTTCTTTCCTGCGCTTCCATTCTGAAAGCACAAAAACTTCTTAGCCCAAAGGAATTCTTAGGATATGAACTGGGCGATCGGTTTACGCGCCATCATCGTGTGCTGGAGTATTTTAAACACGTAGCGGATCAAATGCCGAACGTTGAGCTTATTTCATACGGTGAAACCTATGAGCATCGTCCGCTGGTATATACCATTATAACATCGCCTGAAAATTTTAAGAACCTGGAACAAATACGGATTGATAATTTGAGGAGAACTGGGTTAGTGGAAGGCACACCATCAGGTGAAAAGAAAGTTATTGTATGGATGAGTTACAACGTGCATGGCAATGAATCCAGTTCATTAGAGGCATCTATGCTGACATTGTACGATCTGGCTAATGCAGACAATATAAAGACACAAGAATGGTTAAAGAATACAATCATTATTATTGACCCATGCATCAATCCGGATGGCCGCGACCGGTACGCAAATTTTTATAATCAATACTTTAACCTTCCCGCCAATTCAAATGGAGATGCCAGGGAACATCGGGAACCGTGGCCAGGCGGAAGAGCAAATCATTACTTGTTTGACCTCAACCGGGATTGGGCGTGGGAGACACAAATAGAATCACAGCAGCGACTCAAGATTTATAATCAGTGGATGCCACACGTACACATCGATTTTCATGAGCAGGGCTACAATAATCCCTACTACTTTGCTCCGGCAGTGGAACCTTTTCACGAAGTGATTTCAACCTGGCAGCGTGAGTTTCAGATGATGATTGGGAAAAATAACGCCAAATATTTTGATGAACAGGGCTGGTTATACTTCACAAAGGAGCGGTTTGATTTGTATTACCCGAGCTATGGGGACACCTATCCAACTTATAGCGGGGCCATTGGAATGACCTATGAGCAGGGAGGCGGAGGTTATGGCGGGCTGAGCATCACTACTCAGGAAGATGATCCTTTAACGTTGAAGGATCGTCTCATTCACCACTATACATCGGGGTTATCAACGGTGGAGATCACCTCCCAAAATGCTAACCGCGTGGTTGACGAGTTTGAAAAATTCTTTCACGAAAATCTTAATTCTCCATCCGCTCCTTATAAAACTTATGTCATTAAAGCAGAAAACAACCCGGATAAAATCTCATCGCTCACGCAGTGGATGGATACACATGCCATAAAGTATGGCCATCCTTCCACAGGAAAGGTGACGCGTGGATTTGATTATCAGTCACAATCACCTTCGGCTGTTAATCTGACAACGGATGACCTTATTTTCAATATTTATCAACCTAAGTCGCGTTTTATCACAACAATATTTGAGCCTCAATCCAAGCTGCCGGACTCGCTGACGTACGATATCACCGCATGGAATCTGATGTACTCCTTTAATCTGAAAGCATACGCCTTAAGCGAGCGGATCAATGTTGGTAAATCCTACCAACCAAAATCTGTGGAGAACGTATCCGTTACCGGTAAACCCTACGCTTACATCTTCAACTATCAAAGTCTAAAAGATGTAGCGTTTATGGCGACGCTTATGAGAAACGGCATCAAAGTACGCTCCGCGGAAAAAGGGTTTTCCGTTAACGGACAAAACTTTGATGCAGGTACACTTTTGATTACAAGGAGAAACAATGAAAGTGTAAATGATTTTGACATCAAAGTTCAAAGCATCGCAAAAGAGATGGGCAGAAAAATTTATACGTCCACCACCGGGTTTGTTGATAGAGGGAAAGACGTTGGTTCAAGCGAAGTAAATTACCTGAGGGCACCTAAAGTAGCTGTTCTATTTGGGGAGCAAACTTCATCGCTTTCTGCCGGCGAAATCTGGCATTTTTTTGAACAGCAAATTCATTACCCCATAACACAAATTGGAACGGACTATTTCAAAACCATCGACTTAAAAAGATATGATGTATTGGTAGTACCTGATGGTAATTATAAAATGTTTGATGAAGGTACACTAGACCAGATTTCTGCCTGGGTTACAGGCGGAGGTAAATTAATTGTCATTGCGAATGGACTAAACGCTTTTGCGGAAAAAAAAGGATTTGGTTTGAAAACTTATACAAAAGAGAGTGAAAAAACTGATGCTGAAAAAAAGGAAAAAGAATTAAAAGAGAAAGAAGCATTGACCCGTTATGAAGATGCTGAACGCAAACAACTTTCAGATGGCATCTCCGGAGCTATTTATAAAGTAATGCTAGACAGCTCGCACCCGCTGGCCTTTGGCTTAAAAGACACGTATTACACTTTAAAGACAAATGAACTTCGTTACGGATTCTTGGAAAATGGCTGGAACGTTGGTGTGATAAAAGGAAAGGCTAAACCGGTACAGGGATTTGCAGGAACACGAATAAATAAAAAGTTAGACAACAGTTTGGTGCTTGGTGTGGAGGAAAAGGGGCAGGGTAACATCGTGTATTTAGTGGACAATCCCCTATTCCGCTGCTTTTGGGAAAACGGAAAAATGCTCTTTGCAAATGCAGTGTTTATGGTCGGGCATTAGAAATCGCTCTTAAAGAAATCGCTCTAAAAAAGGCAACGATTTAATTCGTGGCCTTTTTTGTATACAAAGACGCCGAGTAGCCTTCTTATTGAATTGCCTTAAGCGCGGCATCATAATTTGGTTCTTGCCCAATAACAGGAACAAGTTCATTGTACTTAACTTTCTCCAGTTTGTCAATGACTACAATTGCACGTGCGTTAAGGCCGGCCATGTTGCCATCAATCATTTCAACCCCATATTCTTTTGAGAATCCTCTGTGACGAAAATCGGATAGTGTTACAACATTGCTGATGCCTTCTGCACCGCAAAAACGCCTTAAGGCAAAGGGAAGATCTTTCGAAATACAAAGCACTACCGTATCAGCATAACCTGATGCCCGTTTATTGAACTCACGTACGGAAGTAGCGCAAACTCTCGTATCGATGCTGGGGAAAATATTCAGTACTATATTCTTACCGGTATAGTTTTTCAGGCTTATTTCTTTTAAATCATTTGCGACTAGTGTAAAATCAGGAGCAGATGTTCCTGGAGATGGAAGGTCACCAATCGTGTTTACAATGTTCTCGCCAAGTTTAGTGTGTGCCATGGTTCATACATGATTTAATTGTTTTACATCGTTTCAATGGATTTACAGAAGGATCTATAGAAGCTTCTCGTCATCATAATCTTCCGTAATGTCCTCCAGGTAAAAATAGCGGATGTTGATATTTATGATCGTTTTGTAAGGAATTGTAATATATCTTCCCGGGATTTCGTAATAACGGTTTTCCAAAAGATCGTCCTGTAGCAGCCTTCGCTTCGCATCTTTAAGAACGATGTTCTCCAGGCCACCTTCGTCAGACAATGTAAAATGAATTAGTTCGCCAATATAAATCATCTGTTCTTGTCCAACATTGGTCAAGACATTTACAAGTTTGAAACTCACTTCTTCGGGGTGATCGGGTACTTCGGGAAAATCCAGGAACTCACCACTTAGTAAATAGTGCCAGTCATTTGAAAACCGGAACAGTTTAAACTTACGGTCGAACTTTAATACCCTTATGATTTTGCGACTGATATGTCCAGCGAAAAAAGAAACAGTTATGACAAAGGTGCAGTAGTAAAGGTAAGACAGAAAAATACCTCCGTATCCCTCATTGCTATTTTGAAACAATGCCCTGCTTATCACAGGCGTCAACTCAAATTCAAATTGAAGGATAACTTCCGCAGCCAAAAGCAGGGCATAGGATAAAAAGTGCATGATGATGGAAGGGAAGAGGGCCCAAAACACCTCGTCTAACAGACCGGAGAATTTTAATTTTCGCGAGAAGGAGGATGAAAGGTAAGCCCGCTTGAACGTTATACCCGGAAGGATAAAAAGAAAGAGGAAAAGAGTAGATACAGCTAACGCCACAGTTCGTGCTGGTTTAGCCCAGTTCCCTTACGAAGTAAACTTTCTCGCCCAGGCGAAAAGTTTTTCCTTCTGCATTAATTTCCTTATTGATGTCAATTAGTTTATAGACCAACTCGCGGCTCTTCTTTACTTTGTTGGATACCCAATGCTCTTTATTATCGGATTTTGATTTCATAGTAATAGCCCCAGTAGGTTAACGCAAATTATTATAAAAAAGTGACAAATCTGCCAAGAACAATATGCTTGGGCTTCTATTCCTTCACCATTTCCTTGACATATTTCCAAACCAATTCAGATTCAAACCCTTTTTGGATGGCATACTTGGCAAGTTTGTCTCTCTTTAGAAAGGAATTTTCCCCTTCGAGTTGCGCTGATTTCTTCATCAGTAACGCTTGAAGCGTTTCCAGATAATCGGCTTCATCAATTTCCTGGATACCTGAATGGATACAGTTTTTCGTGAGGCCCCTTGCTTCCAATTCGTGAATTATTTTTATTCTGCCCCAGTTTTTAACCCTGAATTTCCCACCGGCAAAAGCTTTGGCAAATCGCTCCTCATTTAAATAACCACTGGTTATGAGGTGCGTTAAAATTTCATCTACCTCGTGCGAGGGTAAACCAAACTCAAACAGTTTATTTTTAACTTCCTGGTGAGCACGCTCCTGGTATGCACAGTAAGCATAAATCTTCTGTTTTACCTCTGCGGGAGAAAGTTTCTTAACAGGTTTTTGCACGAAGTAAAAATTAGAAAGTCGGGCCAGGAGGATCTAACCCCCACGATGTTTTTTATAAGAGAAGCAATTACTTTACCAGCCCTTTTGTTTTAAGAATACTCGCTACAAATTTCCGCTCATTTTCTGTATTAAAAATCCTGAAGGGCCAATAAATTATTTGGGCCTTATTTACAAAAAGCACAAAGTGATCTTTGCCGATCGCGGCATTTTTGATTTGGTCCCACTTCAGCGGCATACCTTCCCGGGGATTGATCTTCATTAGAATTTGCTGGCTGCTAATTTCATAAGAAAATTTCTCGAAGAGCATTTTGCCCTGTTCCAGCTGGGTTACACCATAAAACTGTATCCACCAGAATAGTAAATAAAGGCCCAAGCCAAGTACCGCGCCAATGAACCACCAAAAGGTTGAGGCGCCGGGAATAAAGTAACAAAGGCATAATAATAAAGCCACCACACCAGCGATCCATCCTTGCTTTCTTAGTATGCTGCTTAACGCCATTTTGATGTACGTCTTCTTTTCAAGTTTGTAATTTTTTGTTCTAACAATCATAGTTCAGTTCACCGTTATCATTTTCTACCCTGCCCAAATATTTTAATAGGCCTTTAAGCTCAAATCCATGCTCCTTACTGAATGCGTAAGAGCACCTACTGAAATGAAATCAACACCACATTCAGCAACATCCTTAATCGTCTCCTCTGTAATATTCCCGCTCGCTTCCGTCTTGTATTTACCAGCGATGAGTCTCACAGATTCTTTCAACTCTGCCAGACCCATATTATCGAGCATGATAATGTCGATTCCACCAACACTCAATACTTTTTTTACTTCTTCCAGGTTTCGGGTTTCGATTTCAATTTTCAGGTTTTTATTTCCGGCGCGAAGATAATCTTTTGTGCGATTGATTGCCTGCTCAATACCCCCTGCCATGTCAATATGATTGTCTTTTAGCATGATCATATCAAATAGCCCCAGGCGGTGGTTGCCCCCTCCTCCTATTCGCACCGCCCATTTTTCCAATAAACGAAAGTTGGGGGTCGTTTTGCGCGTATCGAGAAGTTTAGCACCTGTCCCAGCCACTAAAGTTGTCAGGTGATGGGTTTTTGTGGCAATGCCACTCATCCGCTGCATACAATTCAGGACCAGCCGCTCAGTCGTAAGAATCGACCTGGCAGAGCCTTCAATGGAGAAGGCAATATCTCCTTTTTTGACCACTGTTCCATCCTTACAGTAAAATTCAGTTTTAAGCGTTTTGTCAAAAAAGTGGAAGATCCTTTCCGCTAACATTATGCCGGCAAGTATGCCATTCTCCTTGACAACAAGTCTGGCCTTATTCGTTGCGTTCAGGGGAATTGACGCAAGAGTAGAATGATCGCCATCGCCAATATCTTCGGCTAATGCTTCTGTGATGAATGTAGCAAGAAACGCTTCCGTGATGTAATTTGGCTGCACCGTGCAAAAGTAGGATGCAAATTCCAAGGATTAACGGATAACCAGGATTTTTTGGTGTGATCAATACTCCACTGTCTTCCTCTACTCTTTTGCAAAGGAAATTTCGTGGACAAGCTGCTGGCTATCGACTGCCTTAATTTTCATGTATACGCGATAGGTTTCAGGGCCACTTTTATACTGGCCGATACCAAAGGTCTGTCCACCTTTGGAAGTACCTTGATGAATGATGTTAAACTCAGCCGGCGGATGTTGTTTGAAAAAATCGCGGAAAACAAATTCGGCCTGAGCCTTACTGTATGATTGCGGTCCGTCATCCAGGGTTACATCAACCGTTTGGTTGAGGTACCTGGAAAGTTCCTTTGCACTGCCTGCTTTAATGGTTTCCTTGACCTGGCTAATGACATCTGTTTGTCCAACTAACACAACAACTTGAAAACTAGCCAGTACTAAAACTATTGATAATAGATATCTGTTCAATTTCATGATGAATAGAGTCAGGCTAAAACTATGCCATTGTCGCAAGATAATGAATTATTGATTTATGTTCTGGAATGCAATCGATTACTATGTTGTTTAACCCTATATTCCTTTAATCCTGATTATATTTGCGCCTCTCGGAAGTAACCCCAATAAATATATTTTCCATGAATAAGAAAGTTCTACTGATGATATTAGATGGCTGGGGAATCGCCACGAACAAGGCGGTTTCAGCGATAGACAACGCCAAAACTCCTTTTGTCAATTCTTTGTACTTGAAATACCCGCACAGTAAACTTGAAGCCTCCGGTTTAGCCGTTGGATTGCCTGCAGGACAGATGGGTAACTCTGAGGTAGGACACATGAATATTGGCGCTGGTCGGGTAGTCTACCAGGACCTGGTTCGAGTAAACAAAGCGATTGAAGAAAATGAACTGGATTCAAATCCAGTATTGCTGGATGCATTTGACTACGCTAAAAAGAATAATAAGAATGTTCACTTTATGGGCTTAGTCTCGGATGGCGGAGTGCATTCACACATTGATCACCTTAATGGGCTCATTTCGATTTCGCACCGCCATGGAATTAAAAATTTATTCATCCATGCCTTCACTGACGGACGAGATACCGATCCAAAAGGGGGTCTGGATTACCTGAAACAAGTAATAGCACACCTTAACAAAACTACCGGTAGGCTGTCCAGTATTGTTGGACGGTATTACGCCATGGACAGAGACAAACGCTGGGAACGTGTGAAGCTGGCTTATGATGTTTTGGTGAATGGCGTTGGCGAAAAAACAAAAGATCCTTTAAGTGCTATTCAGAAATCATATGATAACAATGTAACGGATGAATTTATCAAACCGATTGTAGTCGTTGATCATAACCAACAACCCATTGGCACGATCAAAGAAGGAGATGTAGTGTTATGTTTCAATTTTCGGACGGATCGTGGCAGGGAAATTACAGAGGTACTGACGCAAAAAGATTTCCCGGATCACGGCATGAAGAAGTTACCGCTTTATTACATTACACTTACCAACTATGATGATTCGTTTAATAATGTAAAACTGATCTTCAATAAAGATAACCTTGATCAAACACTAGGACAGGTTGTATCGAACGTTGGCAAAAAACAAATTCGTATTGCAGAGACGGAAAAATACCCCCATGTTACCTTCTTTTTCTCCGGAGGAAGAGAAGTACCGTTTACGGGTGAGTCTCGCATACTTTGTCCATCGCCTAAAGTTGCAACGTATGACCTTGCACCCGAGATGAGTGCGAACGATATCAAAGACAAAATCATACCGGAATTAAGAAAAAAGGAAGCAGACTTTATATGCCTGAATTTTGCAAACCCAGATATGGTGGGGCACACGGGTGTTTTTGAAGCAGCCGTAAAAGCGTGCGAAACCGTCGACTCCTGCGCTCAACAAGTGACGGAGGCAGCGCTGAAGAATGGATACAGTACGATTATCATTGCCGACCATGGAAATGCAGATGTGATGATCAATGAAGACGGTACGCCGAACACCGCCCATACCACAAACCTGGTACCCTGTATACTTGTTGATGATACTTATAAAGGGAAATTAAAGAATGGGAAACTTGGAGATCTTGCTCCTACTATTCTCACCATGATGGGCGTTGCCATTCCCCCACAAATGACTGGAAACATTCTGCTTGAAAAATAACCCGAGGTTTTGTTGATGAGCCGTTGTATGAGGAAGATTAGTCTACTTTGTTTTTCTGTCACTCTATTTTTTTCTTGTTCCAACAAAGAAAAGTACGGGTCAAGTCTTTATTCGATTGATAGTTTGCTAACGGCTCAGGTTAAATACTTGTCAGAAAATAAGGCAGCGCTCACAAAGGAAACGAGGCTAGGAGACAAGCACGATAAAATATCCTTTACCCCAAAAGATACCCTGGCCTGGAAAAAGGAATTAGAAATGTTTGCTGCACTGGATGTAATCAATAAGCCTGTAAATAAAGATCTGTATCAAATTGAAAGTCTTGCTGACGATAAAAGTAATTTGAGGGTAAAGGCTTTTACGGCAAAAACCGAGCTGCCTGTGAAATATTTGAGAATCTATTATCAACAAGCCCCGGATAAGATTAGAAAGATTGAGGCACAATTCAATGAATCAAACTCACTTTATGAAAGTAGCCGCTCGCTAACGATGGAATTTCACCAAGTTGATAATAAAACGGTGCTGACATCCTACGCTATTGCCGGAGGTCAGAAAATGTTCCTGGCTGACTCCGTACAGTACAAGATCAGCGGAGCTTTGTCGATATCAAATTAAGTTATCATGGCTAAACGAAACAGCAGGGAGGGATTAAGAGACGAGGAAAAAAGGAAAATCAATAAAGAAAACCTAAAACAGTTACTCGGCGTTTTCAGATTTGTGCTTCCTTATAAGGGCTGGTTCATCGTAGGACTTGCTTCTCTTGGGCTGTCGAGTGTAACTCTTTTAGCCTTTCCATACCTGGCGGGCAAATTGCTGGATGTTGCAGAAGGAAAGCCGGTTCCATACTTTAGTTCCATCGGCCAAATTGCACTGGCCCTCATTGCTATTTTATTTGTACAGGGAGTATTTTCCTTCACGCGTGTTTATACATTCTCTGTCGTAAGCGAGAGGTCTTTAGCAGACGTTCGGAAAGCTGTGTATCAAAAAATAATCTGGCTTCCATTAAGTTTTTTTGATAATAGAAGAGTAGGTGAATTGATGAGTCGAATTACATCCGATGTTGGTACGTTGTCAGATATGTTTAGCTATACACTCGCAGAGTTGTTGCGCCAGGTATTGACCTTAATTTTCGGTATAGCGATCATTTTCTACCTGGCACCAAAACTTACCGGGTTTATGTTATTGACATTTCCGGTTCTTGTAATCTTAGCATTGATCTTTGGAAAGTACATCCGCACCTTATCCAAAAAAACACAGGATAAGCTTGGTGAAGCAAACGTTGTGGTTGAAGAATCCCTTCAATCCATTTCGGTGGTCAAGGCGTTTACAAATGAAATCTTTGAGACGAGACGATATTCAAACGCTTTAAGGGAGGTTGTTCATGTAGCTATTCGAACGGCGCGCTTTCGTGGGTTGTTTATTTCATTTATCATTTTTGCATTGTTTGGTGGTATAGTGGCTGTTGGCTGGTATGGGGCATCCCTTGTGCAGCTGCATGAAATTACTGTTGGTGAATTGTTCTCTTTCGTAATTTATACGTCATTCATCGGTGGATCGATAGCTGGTCTCGGCGATATTTATATACAACTTCAACGCGCCATCGGCGCCTCGGAAAGGCTTCTCGAAATTCTTCAGGAGAAAGATGAGGCAGAAGAAATGAAAGGGCCAGTCTTAAAACTTCACGGTGAAATTGAATTTGAAAACGTTTCATTCTCCTATCCTACACGAAAGGATTTTATTGTTTTGAAAGCCTTGGATTTCAAAATTGAATCGGGTGAGAAGGTTGCCCTGGTGGGACAAAGTGGGTCAGGCAAATCTACGATCATTAACTTACTGATGCGCTTTTATCCTGTTGCACATGGAGCCATAAAAGTTGATGGGAGCACCATACAAAATTTTAATTTAACAGCATACCGAAAAAATATCGGGATCGTTCCGCAGGAAGTGATTCTTTTTGGAGGAACAATTAAAGAGAACATCGCCTATGGAAAACCTGACGCCAGCGTTGAAGAAATCCGTGAGGCGGCGCGCAAGGGAAATGCCTTAGAATTCATAGAAAGTTTCCCCGACAAATTTGAAACTGTTGTCGGGGAGCGTGGCGTAAAGCTCTCGGGCGGCCAACGACAACGTGTGGCCATTGCCAGAGCGATACTTAAGGATCCCGCCATTCTTATCCTGGATGAAGCCACCAGTTCATTGGATGCTCACTCTGAAGTCCTGGTACAAGAAGCATTAGAAAAGCTCATGGAAGGTCGAACGACGATAATCATTGCTCATCGTCTTAGTACAATTAAAAAAGTTGATCGTATTTTTGTTATTAAAGGGGGCACGCTGGCAGAGGTAGGGTCGCATAGTGAACTTACCCGTATGAATAACGGGATTTATAGTAACTTGCTTAAGCTTCAATTACAGTAAAATTAAACCCAATATTGGAAACAATGTAACGGGTTATACTGCGAGACTATGGATACTATGTCAGAAACTTTATTGAAGGATTTCAAACTTCGCTCAACTCCAAACCGTCAGGAAATTCTCCACCTATTCCTTCAGAAAAATTATGCCCTCTCCCATGGGGACATCGAAAAAGAAATCGATAATTCTCTTGACCGTGTTACGGTTTACAGAACCCTTAAAACGTTTCTTGACAAAGGACTTATTCATAAAGTATTAGACGATGAGGGGAGTTTGAAATATGCACTCTGCAACGAAGCCTGCACGACGGCGGGGCATCATCATGACCACGTTCATTTTAAATGTACTCTCTGCGGACAAACTTATTGTCTGAACATTGAAGTGCCACCTGTAAAGCTTCCAAAGGGATATAGGGCCAGTGAGGTAAACCTGCTTATTCAGGGAATTTGTGAGCGCTGCAGCGGATAAATTTTTTACACATGGGTTTCTTTTCTGAATCCTCCGGGATAAATCAGCTATGTAAGTTTTTGGGATTAAAATATATTTGTAGTTTTGAAATTCACGGATTCTTTAAGCTGTGTTTTTTAATGTTTTTAGACTCTAATAACCGGAAATAACGCTCCTTGCTATCAGTGGTGAACATACTCCTATTCTCCCTTTTCAGAAACAATAGTGAAAGGGAGACCATTCTATTTAGTGTTTTTGCATTTATCATTATCCTTTTCCTTGTCCTTGATCTTGGGGTATTTCACAAAAAAGCGCATAAAATCAGTACTAAATCCGCTTTGTACCAGTCTGTTTTCTGGGTGTTAATTTCCACACTTTTTGGTTTTTTTATCTATAAGTATGATGGGGCTGATCATGCTGTTGAATATTTTTCAGCTTATTTGACGGAGTACGCACTTTCCGTAGATAATATCTTCGTGATTTTGCTCATCCTGAAATACTTCCAGGTAAAGGAAGAGTATTATCACAAAACACTTTTTTGGGGGATTCTTGGCGCGATTGTTTTTCGCGGAGTCTTCATTTTTGTAGGGGCCTTACTCATCCATAAATTTCATGTTATACTCTACATCTTTGGTGTATTCCTTATTTACTCTGGCCTACGAATTTATTTTGAAGATGGGGATGAAAAAATTGAACCGGAGAAGAATCCCATTATGAAATTGTGCCGGAGATACTTACCCATTACGCGAGATGAGCATGGCGGAAGTTTTATTGTGAAGGACGCGGGTAAATTAATGTTCACACCATTGTTCCTGGTCATTGTTTTAATTGAAACAACAGATTTGATTTTTGCAGTGGATTCTATTCCGGCGGCATTTGCTATTACTCAAAACGAATTCTTGGTTTATACGTCTAATATTTTCGCGGTCATGGGACTTCGTGCCATGTTCTTCTTGTTGGCGGGAATTATTGATAAATTCTATTTATTGCAAAAAGGCCTTTCTATTATTCTATTCTTTATTGGTGCGAAGATGTTACTGGAGATTTTCGACATCAACGTCGGCGTGTACACTTCATTTTCAGTAATCATTGCTACGCTAACACTGTCCATTGTCTTTTCAGTCATTGTGCCAAGGAAGGTCGATAAGGAAGAAGGATAGTTTCTGAAAATCTCACTTCATAAATTCAACCGTAGGATTTTTTGGGATGGATTTTCACTCACTGATGCCTTCTGCAAAAAGATTCTTAGGCAGAATTTTCAGCAAAATGGGTAAGGTTAAGAATTTCTGGGGCAGCGAAACGATGACAAACGTGGGAATAGTCTTTAACATCCTAATAAGGACCAGGCGAACCCTTTCTTTTTCTTCTAGCGTCAGCTCATTTGCCCGGGCCTTTTTCATAAGGTTTAAAACCTCTTCATTCTCCATCATACCTTTCACCAGCCGGTTTTTATTTTTTTCGGCAACTTTGGATACTCTTCTTATGAATTGATCGCTTACCTGTTGATAATCTTGTTTATCCTGAAGGTGCTCCAATTGTTCCCAATGTTCCAGCACAAACCCTTCAATCGCGATTATACTGTTCTCCAGATCCTCATCAGAAAAACCAAGATAATGACAGAACCTTTTTAGAAAATCAAGCTCAGTCTGTTCCACTTTTTTATCCGCCCAAATGGTAAGAATGCCGATTTCCAGGAAAAACTTTTTCAGGATCCATGAATTTTCCGAAGGGAGATTGATATCCTCAACTGCAAATCCTTCTTCAAATATCTTCAGGGCCTCTTTTCTTCGCTCGGAAGAAAGATCTGTACTTTCAATAAACAATTCATAAAGCTTTCTCTCCTCAAAAACCACTTCCTTATTGGCATGTGCGGCGGCGGCAATGACCTTTACGACCGAGAACCTTAATTCATCACGCTCATACCGGAAAAAGTCTGCGACAATACGATCAGCGTTTGTGTGTATCCATTGCCCATAGATAAACACATCCAGGAAAAGCAGACTGTTATGAAAAAAATAAGACCAAAAATTTCCCTCAAATTTGTTGGTGTGTTCAATACGTTTGTCCAGGATTTTTTCAGCCAATTCCAGTGGAGACTTCTTTCTTCCTAAAATGGTCTTCGTGGGTGTAGCAAGTTCAGGAAAAATATTATTATAAAAATTGCCAATACTCTCCAGTGTTTTCAAAATAATGCTGGAGAGTTCTTCAGGATTCTTGATGGGTTTGTCATAAAAAAGGAGTGAACTACTGATAAGGCTCTCTGCCAGGAGAATCTTCATTCGCTCTTTCTCATCCCATAATTCGTTTTCAGGAAGACTTATTTCCCCCACGGATTGGCCGTACATCAATCCGGTGGGTTGAATAATTCGATATAGGGAGTGCTCAGGATGGGAAGCTTTTTGCACACCATCAACCGTAATATTTTTCAGGAGTTCCTTACGAAACTCGAGATAGTCTTTAAGCCAGCCTTTATGGTGAGGTTTCATACCGAAATATCTGCAATTTGAATTTACAGATTTTCGTTACAATTCAGCACGGCGTTTGTTACGAAGCGTCTCTCCATCCTTTCGATTCGATTTTTTTGGCGGCAGATTCAACCTTTGTTTTGAGTGTTTTCTTGAATTTATCCAATACTCTTCCAAGATTTTTATCAGAGGCCCCAAGAATTTGAGCGGCGAGTATTCCGGCATTGCGCGCACCATCTAACGCCACAGTGGCAACCGGAACACCTGCCGGCATTTGAAGTATGGATAACACCGAATCCCAACCATCGATAGAGTTCGAAGACTTGACAGGCACTCCAATGACGGGTAGTGAGGTAGTAGAAGCGATCATCCCCGGAAGATGTGCAGCCCCTCCTGCCCCCGCAATAATTACTTTTAATCCACGTGTTCGCGCACTTGCAGCATAGTCAATCATTCGAGCCGGCGTCCGATGTGCAGAAACTATGGTAAGTTCATAAAGAATACCAAGCTCTTCTAAAACTTCGGCAGCGTCTTTCATGATTTTAAGATCTGACTGGCTACCCATGATAATGCCGACTACAGGTTTGTTCATATCAGGTGATAACTTTAAGTGTATGCTTTACAAAATTGGCTTTCTTTTTTAAACTCTCCACATTAGCATCAACGATTGTTACATGGCCCATCTTCCGAAAAGGTTTAGTAAAACGTTTGCCATATAGATGTACATGCACGCCTGGTATCTTAACCACTTCTTCAAAGCCTTTGTACT
>Ga0184629_10000652_pt1 | contig 15228 bp, 6 predicted proteins | sample PLM4_32_b1_FD_133158 | JGI IMG/M metagenome (GOLD analysis project Ga0184629, IMG submission 133158) | Groundwater sediment microbial communities from an aquifer in East River, Colorado, USA - PLM4_32_b1 | ecosystem: Environmental > Terrestrial > Soil > Riparian zone | place: USA: East River... | reverse complement strand
GGAACACCGGCTGGGTCACGAGCTCGAGCAAGGGCACGCCGGCGCGGTTGAAATCCACGCGCGACACCTGGCGGTCACCGTAGCGTTCGGGGTGGAACGACTTGCCGGTATCCTCCTCGGCATGGACGCGGATCAGGGCGAACGCCCGGGTCTCGACGCCGAGACGCACCGGGAGTGCTCCCCCCTCACAGATAGGCAGGTCGTACTGCGTGATCTGGTAGTTCTTGGGCATGTCGGGATAGAAGTAGTTCTTGCGCGCGAAGATGCTCTCTTCCCGCAGCGTGCAGCCGAGCGCCAGGCCCAGCCGCAGTGCAGAGTCGATCGCGGCGCGGTTCGCGCGCGGCAGCGCTCCGGGGAGCCCGAGACATACCGGGCAGACATTGGAGTTGGGCTCGTCCCCGAAGGCGGCGGGGCAATCGCAGAACATCTTGCTCTTCGTGTTGAGCTGGATGTGGCACTCGAGCCCGATTACCGCTTCGTAGGCCATGCGAACTCCGATTCGTGGCGGCGGTCGAACCGCGACTTCTCCCCCTTCATCTCGATCGCGCGCCCGGCGCGCAGCAGCGTAGGCTCGCTGTCCTCGGCCCCCAGGAGCTGCACCGCGCGCGGCAGCCCGGAGCCCGAGAGCCCCACCGGCACGCTCAGGCCGGGGATGCCGGCGAGGTTCGCGCCGATCGTGAAGATGTCGCTCAGGTACATCGCGAGCGGGTCCTCGGTCTTCTCGCCCAGCCGGAACGGCAGCGTCGGCGCGGCCGGCAGCAGCATGAAGTCGCAGCGCGCGAAGGCATCCTGGTACTCGCGGCGGATGCGGCTGCGCGCGCGCTGGGCGGTGAGATAGTACGCGTCGTAGTAGCCGGCCGAGAGCGCGTAGGTGCCGAGCAGGATGCGGCGCTGCACCTCGGGCCCGAAGCCTGCGCTGCGCGTGCGCGTGTAGAGGGCGCGCAGGTCCACGCTATCCTCGTGGCGGAACCCGTAGCGCACGCCGTCGAAGCGCGCGAGATTGGAGCTGGCCTCCGCCGTCGCGACCAGGTAATACGTTGCGACCGCGTACTCGCCGGGGAGGAAATCGAAGCGCACCCGCGTGGCACCCGCGCGCTCGAGCCATGCCGCCGCGCTCTCGAGCCCCTCGATCACCTCGGGCTCGACGCCTTCTTTCCAGAGATTCTCGGGCCAGCCGAAGGAGAGGCCGTCCACGCCGCTCTCCCACCCCGAGACGTCGGGGGCTGCGCCCTCGCGGGTCGTGGCGTCGTACGGGTCGGGCCCGGCGAGCACGGAGTAGGCGAGCGCCACGTCGCCGGCGTGGCGGGCGAAGATGCCGATCTGGTCGAGCGACGAGCCGAAGGCGACGAGCCCGTAGCGCGAGATCCGCCCGTAGGTGGGCTTCAACCCGAACACGCCGCAGAACGCCGCGGGCTGGCGCACCGAGCCGCCGGTGTCCGAGCCGAGCGCGATCGGGCAGAGGCCGTAGGCGACCGCCGCCGCCGGGCCGCCGCTCGAGCCGCCGGGGACGCGCGCGAGATCGTAGGGATTCCGCGTCGGGCCGTAGGCGCTGTACTCGGTGGAGGAGCCCATCGCGAACTCGTCCATGTTGCCCTTGCCGATCACCACCGCCCCCGCCGCGCGCAGGCGCTTCACCGCCGTGGCGTCGTAGGGCGGGCGGTAGCCGGCGAGGATCTTCGATCCGCACGTCGTCGGATAATCCGTGGTGCAGATGTTGTCCTTGAGCAGCATGGGCACGCCGGCAAGCGGCCCGTCACCCGCGCCGCGCGCGCTGGCGGCGCGCGCATCCGCATCGGTGTGCGCCACCGCGTGCACGTCGGGCTCCCAGAGACGCGCCGGACCTTCGAAGCCCGCCTCCGCGGCCTGCGCCGCCGTGGCTCCGCCGCGCACGCGCGCTGCGAGTGCGCTGGCCGAGAGCTTCCAGAGATCCGCGGCGCTCACGGGTTCAGGTTCTCCACCACCGGCGGCACGCGAAAGAAGCCGTCCTCGCGCTCGGGAGCGGCTGCGAGCGCCGCCTCGCGCGAGAGCCTCCGTCCGTTCACCGCGTCCTCGCGCAACGGCGCGTCGGGAGGCGCGAACTGCGACGGCTCGAGCCCGGCGAGATCGAGGCGGTTGAGCGTTGCCGCGAAGTCGAGCACCTTCGAGAGCTCGCCCGCCAGCCGCTCGAGCTTCGCCTCCGGGATCTCGAGGCGCGCCAGCTCGGCGATGCGCTTCACCTCGTCACGCGTGATCGCCATCGTCCCCTCCGTTCAGGAAGCGTCCCAGCACCTTCTTGATCATCGTGCCGAAGCGCACCGTGAAGCGCGCATCCGCCCCCTCGCCCTCGGCGTCCACGACCACGCCGCGGCCGAAGCTCTCGTGATAGACCGTGCGCCCCAGCGCGCGGTGCCGCGTGGCGGGCGGACCGGGCGCGGCCGTGCTGGCGCGCGCTCTCGCGGCGTGGCCATGCGTCCCGTACGCGCGTCCGCCCGTCTCCGGCGTCATGCGCCGGCGCTCGTGCGCGCTGGTGCTCTCGGTCGTCTCGCGCTCGAGCACGTCCTCCGGGATCTCGCCCACGAAGCGCGAGACCTGCCCGCCGCGCAGCCCGTCGAATCGCCGGCGGTAGGCGGCCGCGGTGAGCAGCACCTCGTCGGCCGCGCGGGTCAGCGCCACGTAGAACAGGCGCCGCTCCTCCTCGAGACCTTCCTCGTCGGCGCTCGAAACCCCGTGCGGAAAGAGCCCCTCCTCCAGGCCCGCCACGATCACCACCGGGAACTCCAGCCCCTTGGCGTTGTGCGCGGTGAGGAGCAGCACGTGGTCCGTTCCCTCTTCGAGCCGGTCGACGTCGGTGACGAGCGCCGCCTCGGCGAGGAAGTCGGTGAGCGTCCCGCCGCGCGTCGCCGCGAAGGCCGCGGCAGCAGCCGCCAGCTCCTCGACGTTGGCGCGCCGCTCCTCGGCCTGCTCCTCGCCGGCCAGCGCGCCGAGATACTCGGTGCGCTCGAGCAGACCCTTCAGCAGCCAGTCCGGCCCCGCCTCGGCCCCGCTGGAACGCGCGGCGGCGGCGCGCTCGTCCACCAGCGACAGGAGATCTCCGGCCCCGCGCGAGGCCGCCTTCGCGAGCTCGCCCGCCGCGTGCAGGTGGCGCAGCGCCGCCAGCGGCGCGAGACCCCGTGCCGCCAAGCAGGCCTCGACCCGCGCCCGCACCGCGTCCCCCAGGCCACGGCGCGGCGTGTTCCACACGCGCCAGAACGACACCGCGTCCGCGGGGTTCGCGACCAGGCGCAGGTAGGCGATCAGGTCCTTCACCTCGCGCCGGTGGTAGAACGCGACGCCGCCCACGATCTGGTACGGCATCAGCCCGAGCCGCAGCTCGGTCTCCAGCGCGCGCGACTGCGCGTTGGTGCGGTAGAGCACCGCGCACTCGTCGAGCCGTCCGCCCGAGCGCACCCGGCCGGCGAGGAACTGGCGGATGCGCCTCGCCTCTTCGGCCTCGTCGGCCGCGAGGAGGAAGCGGATCGGGCGCCCGTCTTCGCGCTCGCACCACAGGCGCTTCTCCTGGCGCTTGCGGTTGTGCGCCACCACCGCGTTCGCCGCCTTCAGGATGTTGCCGGTCGAGCGGTAGTTCTGCTCGAGCCGGACCACGGCGGCGCCCGGGAACGCGCGGTCGAACTCGAGCAGGTTCGAGCGGTCGGCGCCGCGCCAGCCGTAGATCGACTGGTCGTCGTCGCCCACCGCGAACAGGTTGCGGTGGACGCGCGCCAGGGCTTCGACCAGCCGGAACTGGGCGTGGTTCGTGTCCTGGTACTCGTCCACCAGGACGTGCTGGAAGCGCTCGCCGTAGCGCTGGCCGATCGCGGGATGCTCGCGGAAGAGCCGCACGCACTCGCCGATGAGATCGTCGAAGTCGAGCGCGCCGCTCGCCCGGAGCGCCGCCTGATAGAGCGCATAGGTCTCGGCCATCCGCTTTTCCGAGGCGCTCAGCGCGAGACGCGCCATCTCCCCCGGGGAGACCAGCGCGTTCTTGGCGTCCGAGATCCGCCCGCGCGCCGCGGAGAGCGCGCCCGGCTCTGCGGCGCCCTGGATCCGGGCCAGCACCTCGCCCAGCACGTCGTCCTGGTCCTGGCGGTCGTAGATCACGAAGCCCGGCGCGATCCCGAGGGCGGCTCCGTCCCGACGCAGGATGCGCACCGCCGTGCCGTGGAACGTGCCCATCCACAGCGCCGCCGCCGCTTCGCCGGCCACGCGCTCCACGCGCTCGCGCATCTCGCGCGCCGCGCGGTTCGTGAACGTGAAGGCCAGGATGCGCTCGGGCGGCACCCCGCGCTCGAGGAGCCGCGCGATACGCGCCGTGAGCACGCGCGTCTTGCCGCTGCCGGCACCCGCCACCACGAGCAGAGGGCCTTCCGGATGCTCGACGGCCGCGCGCTGCGCGGGATTGAGCGGAATGGAGATGTCCAGGGCGGAGTTCATGGCGGGAGGTCGTGGGGGCCGACGAGGCGCAATCTAGCCGATCGGCGCGCACGCTTCCACCGGGCCCGCTCAGCGCAACAGGACGCTCCTGCCGAACCACGTGCGGCGGGGCGTGACGACGCGGTAGCAGTAGATCCCGGCGTCGAGGGCGCGCCCGTCCCTGTCGCGGCCGTTCCACTCGAAGACGGCGCCCGGACTGCCCGCGATGCGCTGGAGGATCCGCCCCGAGACGTCCATGACCTCGAGCGTCGCGACCTCGGTCGGGCCGGCAGTCGGTGCCACGATTCGCACCACAGAGCGCGAGGGATTCGGCGCGATCGCCAGCGGCGCGATCTCCAGCGGGCCCGGGGGAGCGTCCGGGACACCCACCGGCGGAGCCGCCGGGTAGTCGAAGATCCCGACCGAGACCTCGCAGCTCCAGTCCCCGGACGCAAACGTGTAGCTCCCGGGCTCCCGCGTGGAAACCCGGAGCGTGCCGCCTCCCATGTCGTCGTAAGAGGGCAGCTGCGCGGTCTCGAACACGCCGTAACGAGGGTCGCAGTCGACCTCGGCTGCGCGCAGGTCGAGCCTCAACTCCGTCTCTTCGGGAAGGACCAGGTCGTCGAACAGCTCGTGCTGGAAGCTCCGGGTCTCGCCGCGGCTGCGGAAGCGCTCGAGCGGCGCCGCTGCGCCCTCCTTGACGCGCGCGCAGAGGGGGCCGGTGACCGCCCATCGAGCCGCCGCCGCCGGGGAGAACACCCGGCTCTCGAACAAGACCTCCGCGGGCGTCCAGTCCCAGAACGGAAGCTGCACCTCGTGCAGGCTCGAAACCCGCGCGCTCGTCATCGTGACGGTCACCCGGCGGGTCGCGGTGAGGAAGGTGGCGGCCTCTGCCCAGGCCCCCCGCTCGTCCTTGATTCCCAGGTGGTCGGTGTGGAACAGGGCGCGCGTGGGCGGCATTCCCGCGAAGCGGGACGCGGCCGTGATGCCCTGGAACCAGGCGTCGGGGAGCGCCTGGACTCCGTCGTTCGTCTGGTACTCGCCGGAGAGCAGCATCGCGTCGCGAAGCGGCGCCCCGGCTCCTCCATCGTCCGTCGAGCCCGTCTGGCCGATCAGGATGCCGGCGTAGTAGGGGCTGTCGGCTTCCGTGCGCGGCGCGTGCAGGTGGGTCTCGATCCAGCCGTAGCTCATGTGGCGGACGTCGACCGGCTCGGGGGCCACGAAGCTCAGCAGCCTCACCAGATCTTCGCGGCTCGCCGCCCAGTTGCCGGCGACGACGCCCTCGATCGTGAGCCAGCGGGCGACCCGTCCCTCGCCCGCGAGGCCGCCCACGTTCTTCTCGATCAGCCAGCGCACGATGAGCGAGCCGAAGCTCGCGCTCACGAAGTTCACCTGGCGCGCCCCCGATCGCTCCAGGACGTCGCGGGCGTGGCGGGCCACGATGAACGCGTAGCGCGGCACGCCGCCCCCCCACTCCGCGGTGATCCGGTCGAGCTCGGCCCGATCGGCGTCCGAGTAGTAGGAGGGCGGCCGGTCTCCGTAGTAGGTGGTCCCCGCCACGACGCCGGACGGCAGCGGGCCGGTTGCGTCGTGTGCAGAGGGCAGGCCGGCCAGCGCCGCGACGCTCTCCGCGACCGCCTCGTGGACGTCGTCGCCGAAGGCGCCGTGCCGGTCCGCGCCGCTGAGCTCGAAGCCGTGCACGTAGATCGTCGCCGCGCGGGGCGGATCCGGCGCCGCGGTCGCGGCGGGCGCGAGCGACGCGGTCAGGAACAGGGGCAGGAACGCCTGGCAGAGACGCCGGGCCGGGCCGGGGAACATATGGACCTCCTCCCTGAAGTCGCGGCCCGGACCTGCGGCGGAAAGGCTACATCGGCGCTCTAGAAATCGGGGCCGATGCTGAAGTACCAGTGGGGGCTGCTCGCGTAGCGCAGGTCGGTGTTCCACGCCACGTCGAGCTTGAAGATCATGTAGAAGATCGAGCTGCGGATTCCGCAGCCGAATCCCATCCGCGGGCTCTCGAGGCTGGGCGATCCGCCGATCACCCGCGTGAACCGCAGCGGGTCTCCCTCGTTCCAGACCAGGCCCGCGTCCACGAAGCCCACGCCGCGCAGGTTGAAGTTGCCGACCGGAAGCGGACCCACCAGCCCGAGCTGGTGGATGAACGGGAAGCGGAACTCGTTGTTGAGGATCAGGACGCGCGAGCCCACCAGGCTGAAATCGTCGTAGCCGCGCAGCGTGGAGAACCCGCCGACCCGGAAGACCTGGGCCTGCTTTCCGGCGCTCGCGCCGGCCAGGATCCGCGTGGCGAAGGTGTAGCCCCGCGTGAGGTCCAGGTAGCGCCGCAGGTCCACGGTCCCGGTCTGGTAGGAGACGCCGTTCTCGAACCAGGCGAACGCCGGGGCGTAGGTGATGCTGTAACGCTGGCCGTTCACCGGGCCGTAGTAGCCGAACAGGGCGTTGTCGCCGACCAGCGACAGCGAGGGCGAGCTCACCGAGCGGAACTCGGTGCCGGCCGCGAAGTAGATGCCGAACTCGTCGCGATCGTAGAACGTCCGCTCCACGAACGACTGGAGGAAGCCCACCTCCAGCCTCTGGAAGCGGTGGAACGGATACGAAGCCGACGCCAGCGCCCCGTAGTTGCGCTCGGAGAAGTCGCGCGGGCGCCCGAGCGGCTCGCCCAGCGAAGTCACGGTCGAGGAGAGGTAGTTCTTCGAGTGGAAGACGCCGACCCCGATGTCCACGCGCCGCGGCAGGTAGTTGTAGAGCACGAGCGCGTTCAGGTCCTCGAGCGACGTGCTGAAGACGTTGGCCGCGATGTACACGCTGTGGTCGCCGAGGAAGTCGCTGAGCGCGAACTGCGACTGGCCGCCGAAGCCGTAGCCGCTGGCGGCGTAGACGTTGGCGCCCGCGTAGTCCGGGGCCAGGCGCACGCGGTACGGCGTGGGCTGCTGCCCCAGCACCGAGTCGGACAGCGCGAACGGCCCGCCGCGCTCGACCAGCGGACGGGTGATCGCCAGCGCCCCGGTCGAATCCGGCGCGGGCGGGAACGCGCGGATCTCCCCGCCCGACCACGCCGGAGGCTCGTTGGGCCGGCCGAGGTCCTGGCTCAGGCTGTCGGTGGCTCCCGAGAGCACGATGCGGGGCTCCTCGGGAGTCGGCGGCGTGGGGAGCGTGTCCTGGGGCAGGCTCAGGCTGTCCGCCCAGTGCGCGGCCAGCCGGTCGAACGGGCCGACCGGCGGGGTGTGGACTTCGGCGGGAGCGCTGGCGTCGGCGAGGCTCAGCACCGCCTCCGGCATCCGCTTCTGGATGTGGGACAGCACGGCATCCACCGCCACGGGCTCCCGCACGGCGAACACGTCGAAGCCGCCGTTGTTGTACGCCGAGTACACCAGCCGGTCGTTCTCCCGGGACCACGACAGGCTCGAGACCGCGCCCGTCAGGTCCGTGAGCCGGGTGACGGTCGAGTCGGCGAGATCGTAGATGTACATGTTCGGCGTGCGCCCGCGATCGGAGATGAACGCGAGCTTGTTGCCGTCGGGGGACCAGGCCGGCGAATGGTCGTCGCCGGCCGTGTCGACCACCCGCGCGATCTCCCGGTCCGACACCCGGATCTGGTAGATCCCGTACGCCCCGTACTCGCCGGCCCGCTTCACGGGGTGCAGCACCACGGGGGCGCCGCGATCCGAGGAGAACGTGATCGCGGTGCCGTCCGGGGTCCAGGTCGGCTCCTTCTCGTCCCAGTTGTCGTCGGTGATGCGGCGGTATTCCCCGTTCCCGGTGTCCAGCATCCACAGGTCCGATCGTCCTTCGAGCAGACCGACCACGACCAGCGTGTCCGAGACCGGCGACCAGGCCGGATAGGAGAGCGCCTCGCAGCCGGGCAGGTCGAAGCGCCGCAGGACCCTGCCGTTCTCGGCCGAGACGATGTAGATCAGGTCGCGCCCGGCGCTCTTCGCGGTCAGCGCCAGCCGCTCGCCGTCGGGCGACCAGGCGATCGAGCTGCGCAGCGACGGGATGTTCTCGAACGCCAGGTTGCGCTCGCCGCGGATCAGGCGCCGCAGCACCTTCCCGTCGAACGCCGACATCAGGTACACGTCCGTGTACTGGCGGCGATCCGAGAAGTAGGCGACGCGGTCGCCCTGCGGGGAGATCGACGGCGACGTGTTCAGGTTGCTCTCGTCGCGGCGGTGATCCGTCAGCCGCCGGGCGATCTGGTCCGGGTCCTCCTGCTTGGCCACACCCGGCCAGTACTGCTTCTTGAGCGCCTCGCGCCACTGCTCGTCGAACCGGCGGGGGCTCATGTCCATCGCGCGCTGGAAGGCGCGCTCGAAGCTGCGCATGGATCGGATGCGCTGCAGGAGGTCGCGCATCCGCTCCTCGCCGAAGCGGTCCACCAGGTACCCGACCGCGCTCTGCCCCTGCTTGTAGATCGTGTAGCCGCCGCCGTACTCGAGCGGGGGCAGGTAGCCCTCGATCGTGCCGTCCCGCATCACCATCTCGGCCGTGGACTCGAGCCCGAGCGAGAGATACTCCGCCATCCCCTCGGCGAACCACAACGGCACGGAGAAGAAGCTCTGCTGCGCGAGCAGCGAGGCGGCCGAGCCGGCGTAGAGCAGGTCGAACATGATCGCGTGGACCAGCTCGTGGACCACCACGTGCCGGAGGTCCTCGTACGAGCCGGTGAAGGGCAGGACGACGCGGTTCCGCAGCGCCTCGGTGAAGCCGCCCGTGCTGGCGTCGATCAGCTCGGGGGTGACGTTGGTCTGGGCGAAGTCGTTGTGGGAGCCGTAGAGGATGATCGGCACCCGGCGCTCCAGCGAGTGGCCCATGCGGTGCGAGAGGTACTCGTGCGACTTCTCGGCCAGGTCGAGCACCCGCATCGCCAGACTGTCGAGGCCGTCGTAGTAGTAGACCTCGAAGTGGTCCGCGCTGATGGAGCGCCACTTGTGCTGCCGGTACTGGATCTTGTTCTGCCCGAAATACTGGGCTTCGGCCGTGCCCGCGCCGAGGAGGCACAGCGCCAGCGCGAGGCCGGCGAGCGCCGTCAGTCTGCCCATGGACAACTTCTCCCCTCGATGATGGTGTTCACGGCGCCGCACGCCATGAGTGTACACTCTTTGGACGCGAAAGGTCCCATCCGGTCGCAGGTTATCGTCAGTACTCCCAGCGCGCCTTCAGGTTGACGTTGAAGTCGGGCGTCCCGACCACGGAGCCGGTGCTCCCGGTCAGGATCCGCCGCTGCTTGAGCTCGGTCGAGATGTAAAAGAAGCGGTTGAGGCGGTACTCCGCTTCCACGTCGCGCTCGAAGGGGTCCGTGGGCTTCCCGGTGCCGCCATACTCGCGCTCCATGCCCGGGACGCGCTGCCGGTAGCGCACCTGGAGGTTACGGCTCACCGGAAACCCAACCCCAACGATCAGGTCGCCCTCGCCGGTCAGGAGCCCGCCGCGCTCGCGCTCCAGCACCCACTCGTTGATGTAGCCGTTGAACGTCCGTGACATCTCGGCCGAAAGCGTCCGGTTGATGGCCTGCGTCAGGTAGCTGTCAAGCGGGTCCCCTGAGACTCCACCCTTGTCGTCCGCGAACCGGCCCACGGTCAGCTCCTGCAGGATGCGGGGCTCCTCCCAGTCGCCGGGCGAGCTGCTGAAGGCGACCACCGGCTCGTTCGCACGCCCGGTGATCGTGGCCGTGATGTCCTCGGACCCCTTCGACGTGCTGTCGGCTCCGGCCCTGGCTACCGGCTGCTTCACGCGGGTGACCGCCTCGACGTCGAGCACCGGATTCACACCGCTCAGGTTGTCGAACGTGAGGTCGGCCCTGGTGACGTCGAAGCGATTGCTGAGGAAGTAGTACGTGCCGCGCAGCGCGCGCATGTCGCCGTAGACAATCAGGGAGTCCGGGGTCTGCTCCAGCGTCAGGTCGGCGCTAAACTCGATGTCGCCGCCCGGCGGCTGCCAGTGGAGGTTGCTGGTCGCGCTCACCTGCACCCGGTAGGTCCAGAACAGCTCCTGCGTTGTGGCCGCCAGCTGCTCGGCCTCGGTCTGGTTGATGAAGTCGATCAGCACCACCGCGTGCCGGCTCTCGACCGTTCCGGTCACCTGCGGCAGGACCTGGCCGCGCACGCGGGGCCCGTTGGTGACCACGAAATCGCCGTCGAACTCGGCGGCGTAGGATCCCGTCTCCACCGCCGTGAAGTCGCGCAGCGAGAGGTCGAAGCGATAACCGTCGATCGCGAGTCCCTTGAGCCTCACGTCGCCCCGCCCGGTGAGGCGTCCGCGATCCCCCTGGCTGGCACTCAGCGAGTCCAGGTGGATGCCCGACGGATCGAGACGGAAATCGGCGTCGAGCCCGCGCAACTCCTCCTCGCGCGCTGTGAGCCTCACCACACCGTCGCGCACCCGTCCGCTGCCGCTCAACAGCGGACGACGCGCGGTGCCGGCGACGCTCGCGCTCAGATCGAATCGGCCCGACGCCGAGCCGATCTGCGGCACGAACAGCGGGACCACGGCGAGGTCCCCGGACGGAACGTCCAGCTTCCACGTCATCGGGGCGTCCGGAACCTCCGGGGGCGCGCCGAGGCGCAGACGCAGCGGTATCTCGCCGGAGGCCGACGATTCGACGCCGCCGCGCGACACCTGGATCTGCTCCACGACCAGGCGCCCGTCGTTGTACTCGGCGCGCGCGCGCGCATGATCCACGTGGTAGTCACGCCATGAGATGGGCCGGGCCTCTGCACTCAGCTCGAGCCGCGGCTGCCCCGGGCTGCCGCCCACCGCCAGCGTCGCGTCCAGCCGGCCGCCCCAGTCGCGCGCCGCGGGTGACAGCGCCTGCACTCGATCCAGCGGGAACGCCTGCGTCCGCACCGTCCCCTCCCAGCGCGCGGCGTCGGCGAGCCACGCCTGCACCCCGTCGGCGGTGAGCGTGTCGGGCCAGGGCTGCGCCGTCCGCTCCACCCGCCCACGCGCGTCGAGCGAGCCCTCCCCCACCCGCAGATTCAGCGTCCGCACCTCCAGTTCCCCCGGGCCGCCGGCGAGGGCCAGCACCAGCGAGTCCGCGCGATGGCCGCGCGCGCCCGGCTGTCGCGCGACCGCTTCGAAGGCCCAGCGCGGAGATCCGGACGCCCCGTCGACGATCAGCGTCGCGTCGCTCCGGCCTTCGAGACCCCACTCCAGCGGCAGCCCCAGGCGCCCGAGATCCAGCCGCTCGCCGCGGGCGCGGAACGAATACGAACCGCTGGGCGGCGCCCCCCAGCGTCCGGAAATGTTCATCCGCGCGTCGCCATCCCGCATCGCGAGCCGCTCGAAGCTCACGCCTCTGGCGTCTCCGGCGAGCGTCACCGGCGGATCGGCGGTCCAGGCGAACTGTGTGCTCTTCGCGGCCGCGCGATCGAACGTCAGGTTCCAGTGGTCCGGACTCCAGGCTGCACGGCCGGCGGCGGTGAAGAGCGTGTCGCCGGCGTGCCCCGTGAGCGTCGCGATCTCCATCGCCCGGTCGCCGAGCCGGATGCCGGCCGCGGCGCTGTCGAAGTGGACTCCCAGGAAGGTGACGTTTCCGAGCGAGCTGCGGAACGCGAGATCGGGCGTCGGCAGCAGCCGGCCCTCGATCTCCTCCATCCGCCAGTTCTCGATCCGGGCTCCGAACCAGTCGGTGCTGGCACCCTCGAGCGCGCCGCCCACGTGCAGCTCCCCGCTGCGCCCCTCGACCGTGCCCTCGCCGCGCACCAGCAGTCCGCGGATGCCGCTCGCGCGCCCGTCGGGCCACTCGTCGAGCGGAAGCCCCGCGATCTGGTAGCGCCCGTGCCAGCCGTCCTTCGCCGTGACGCCGAGGAGCGTCATCCCGCCGCCCCTCCGGAACGTCTCCACGCGGAACGTGTCGGGCTGGCCCTCGGGGAACGACATGGTGACGCGCGCGCTGTCCGCCCGCCAGCCGGCGAGCTGCGATGACACGAGGCGCGCATCGAGCTGGTCCGCACCCTTCGCGGCCACGGCGTATCGGAACCGGCCGTTGAGATCGCCCGAAGGCCAGCCCGGAATGTGCAGCACGGCCCACTGCGCAGGCTGGCCGTGGCGCACCTCCCCGCCCACCTCCCAGGCGGTGGAGCTGTAGACGAACCGGCCCTCGAGATCGCCGGCCTTCGACCGGCCGCTCAAGGGCTCCACCGTCCAGCCTCCGCTCCCGCCATCGAACCGCCCGTGGCCGTCGATCGCGAGACCGCTCCAGTCGAACACGCCCGCGAAGTCGCCGCTCCAGCGCTCCGCGCCCACCGCATGCACCAGGACCCGGCCCTCGCCCGGCACGTCGAAGACGTTGTTCTTGAAGACGCGCGCGAGCCAGGCCCATCGCACCCGCGCCACGTCGAGCGCGACCAGCCGCTCCCTGGCGCCCCGCGCCCACGCGGCCCGGCCGCGCAGCTCGACGTCTCCGGTGCGGAGCTCGCGGATCAGGCAGCGCACGCTGTCGCCTTCCGTGATCTCGCCCCGCAGGCTCTGGAGCTCGCTCCCGTACGGTCCGCGCGTCCAGCTCATGCGCTCGATCGTCGCGCTCGAGTGTCCGCCGGTCACCGCGCGCGCCTCGAGCGTGAGCCCCTCGACTCCCTCGAGCGGGCGGGGTAGCCGGACCGATCCGTTCGCGATCCTGAGCCTTACGTCGAAGCCGCGGCTCGGCCTGCCCGTGATCCCCCTGGGCTCCGCCTTCCAGCGAGGCAGCCGCAGCTTGCCGTCCGGCCCTTTCGCGAGCCTCACCACCGGCTGCTCCAGCTCCAGCAGGATCGGACTGCGGCCGCGGAGCAGCCCGATCGCGGAGTAATTCACCCGGATCACCTGCGCGGCGAGCAGCGGCGGCTGATCCCCCTCGCGGAAGCGCACGCTCGCGTCCAGCAGCCGCACGCCGTTGAGCGGGTTGCCCTTGATGTCCCGGATTTCGAGCTCGACATCGCTGCGGCGCGCCAGCGTCTGATTGATGATCACCGTGAGCTCCTTCGCCGCCCACTCGGTGCGGTTCGCGACGTAGAGGATCGCGGTGAGGACCACCAGGAGCACGAGCGCGCCGAACGAAAGCAGCGCGGCCCACAGCAGGCGGGAGACCGTCCAGCGCACGGGCTTCGGCACCTGCTCGACGACGTGCTCGATCCCCTCCTTGACGTGCTCGATCTCCTCCTGGATCCCCTCCGTGACGTGCGCGATCTCTTCCTTGATCTCCTCGACCAGGCCGTGCGGCGGCTCTTCGCCCGGAGGTGCGGGCGTCTTGTCGGGCTCGGTCTGGATCGGGTCGGTCATGGCGGGATCAGAACGACGGGCCGATCGCGAACTGCATCTTCGGGACCCCCTTCAACGGCCCGCCCTCGCCGGGGCGGAGGCCCCAGGTGAAGTCGAGCCGCAACGGTCCGACCGGGAGCGAGAGGCGGGGCCCGATGCCGACCACGTAGCGCACGTCACCGGGGTCGAGCGGCTCATTGCTGATCTCCGGGCGGAACTGCTCGATCTTGATGTACGAGGGGCGCAGCCAGACGTTGCCGGCGTCGGCGTACACCTCGAGGCCGAAGGGCCCGCGCAGGGGAATGCGCAGCTCGATGCTGCCCTCGATCATGGCCAGTCCGCCGGAGGTCGGGATCGAGCTCTCGTTGTAGCCGCGGATGGAGTTCACGCCGCCGGAGCGGAAGCGGTCCGTGAGCGGCACGCGCTGGACCTCATCGTCGAGGGTGGTATCGGGGGTGAAAAAGGTCGCCTCGCCGAAGGGGCGGATCACGCCGGTGCGGATTCGGGTCCCCAGCACCCAGCCGTTCGCGCGCGGCGTGTACCACGCGGAGACCAGCACCCCCTTGTAGAAGCTGCTGGTTCCCTGTAGCGGCCCACCCGCGATCTCGCCCGCCACGCTCTGCGCGGATCCCTGCGTGGCGTCCAGCGGGTTGTCGCGCAGGTCGCGGTCGAACGTGAGCGCAAGTCGGTGCGTGGTGTAGTGCGGCGGGGTGAGCTTGATGAGCAAGTCGCGGGTGGTGGAATCGCTCGGGGTCAGGGCCGGGCTCAGGAATTCGATCGTCTGGTTCACGAACGTGTTGTCGTTGAGGAGCGAGAGGCGCGCGAAACGACTGAGCTGGCGCCGCACCTCGAAGCTGAACCCCCGCGACTCGAGGTGGAGCACCCAGCGCGGATCGAGGCGGTCGTCCCGCACCTCGTAGTAGACGGTCGGCGCGCCGCGGGTGCGGGTGTGAAAGAGCCAGGGCTGGACCAGCTGGGCTTCGGTGCGGGAGAGCAGGAACTGGCCGCGGCCGTCGTAGGCGAGCACCGTGGAGAGCCCGGTCTGCAGCCCGCTGCCCGCGAGGTTGCGGTGGCCCCACTCCACCGTCGCGCGGAAGCGTTCGGCGGTGCCGCTGCCGATGCCGGTGTCCACCCAGCGTGGCTTGCGCTCGCGCACGCGCAGGTCGAAGTCCACGCTCGACTGCGTGGAATCCACGAACGCGCTCATCTGTACCTGGCTGAAGAGCCCGGTCTCGTAGAGGCGCTCGATCGAGCGTTCGACGCGCGGGTAGCGATACACCTCGTCTTTCTTGATCAGCAGCTCGCGGCGGATCAGGGGCTCGTGCACGCGGGCCCCCGCCAGGGGGATCACCTGCACCTCCCCGAAGCGGTAGAGCGGCCCCTCGGTCACGTCATAGCACACGTTGGCCTTGAGCCCGTCGCGCGTCATGGTCCCGGACACGTGGGGGATGTGCCCGCGGTCCTGGTAGGCGCGCGAGATGCGCAAGGTGTCCGCGATCAGGAAGGCGGGGTTGTACGGACGTCCGGAACGGGCCAGCAGCTTCTTGT
>Ga0184629_10000650_pt1 | contig 15291 bp, 11 predicted proteins | sample PLM4_32_b1_FD_133158 | JGI IMG/M metagenome (GOLD analysis project Ga0184629, IMG submission 133158) | Groundwater sediment microbial communities from an aquifer in East River, Colorado, USA - PLM4_32_b1 | ecosystem: Environmental > Terrestrial > Soil > Riparian zone | place: USA: East River... | reverse complement strand
CGGCACCAAACGCGCAATCTTCCCTTCCCCGACGCGCTTATCGTTGATTAAGAGCGTGGCTATGCCGCTGTTAAGATCCGCGCTCGTGAACTCGACCCGCAGCTTCACGGATCCCGACGGGACCGCTTCTGTTGAGGTCACCGTGTAGCGCTCGAGGCCCACCCAGTTGTAAACGTAGCTCAACCGATTCTTCTCCAGGAAGAAACTAAATCCGCCAAACCGCCCGCCAAGCGCCAACAGCACGCCTTCCGCGCCGCTCGATGGGATCTCTACGTCGGCAGTGATGCTGTAAGAGCGACTGCGGAAGTTCAGCATGTTGCCTCTGGGCACCGCGGGCATGCCCGGATAGTAGGCAACTATGGTGCGCGGACGGTTCAACCCTGGTTGCTCGAGCGAGCGTATGACCCCGCGATCATCGAGCGGCAGCACGTTGTACCGCCCTGCTTCGCTCCACCAGCGTTCCTTCATCTCACGGAGCATCTCCGGATTCTGCGCTGCAACGTCGTTGCTCTCTGAAAAGTCATCCGTGACCTTGTAAAGCTCCCAGGGATCCTTATCAAAGTCCTCGCCGCGCACGTGCATCGTAACCGCTTCCCACCCCTTGTAATAGATCGCACGATGACCGAGCATCTCGTAATATTGCGTCTCACGCCGGCTCGGCGCCTTCGCATCGCTAAAGGTGTAAGCCAGGCTCAGCCCGTCCATGGGCCGCTGATCCACGCCGTTCACCACGCGCGGTTGTTGAATCCCCAGCACTTCAAGCACCGTCGGCGTGATGTCGATCATGTGATGATACTGACTGCGAAGTCCGCCCCTGTCCTTGATCGTCTTCGGCCAGTGAACGATCATCGGATCGGTGATGCCGCCGGCATGGGTCTCCTGCTTGTACCGTTTGAAGGGCGTGTTGCCGGCCATCGCCCAACCGAGCGGATAATGAGGATAAGTCATCGGGCCGCCCAGCTCGTCAATCAGCTTCATATCCATTTCGACTCTTTCGGGAATCTGGTTGAAGTACAAGCTCTCATTGAACGTGCCGGTCTCGCGGCCCTCCTGACTCGCTCCGTTGTCGGAGACAACGACCAACAGAGTGTTCTCCATCAAGCTGCGCTCTTCCAGAAAAGCGAGCAACCGTCCAATGTTTTCATCACAGTGCGTCAGGAACCCAGCGAAGACCTCTTCCATCCGCGCGTATAAACGGCGCTCGTCGCTGGTCAGGTCACTCCATGCCTTAACATCAGAGTTGCGGGGCGCAAGCTGTGTGTTCGGCGGCACGATTCCCATTTGCTTCTGCCGCGCCAGCGTTTCCTCTCGCACCTTGTCCCATCCCTTGTCGAACTTTCCTTTGTACGTCTCGATGTACTTCTTGGCGACGTGATGAGGAGCGTGACCGGCGCCATAAGCCAGATTGAGAAAGAACGGCTTGTCGGGTGTGACCTGCTTTTGGTCGGCGATGAACTGCATCGCGCGATCGGTGAGGTCCTCGGTCAAGTGATAACCGGGGCGATTGGGCCGTTCGACGCGGTGATTGTCGTAAACCAAATCGGGGAACCACTGATTCGTCTCGCCGCCGAGAAAGCCATAAAACCGTTCGAAGCCCATTCCAAGCGGCCAATGGTCGTAAGGGCCCGCGTCACTTGTTTCGTCCGGCGGCGCCTGGTGCCACTTGCCAACGTAGAACGTGCTGTAACCAGTCTGCTTCAACATCTCGGCAATCGTCGCCTGGTTTTTGGGCATCCTGCCATCGTAGCCGGGATACCCGGTCGCGGCCTCGGTTATCACGCCGAGATGATTGGTGTGATGGTTGTCACCGGTGAGCAAACAAGCGCGCGAGGGCGAGCACAGCGACGTCGTGTGAAAGTTTGTGTAGCGCAATCCGCCCGCGGCAATCCGATCAAGGTTCGGGGTCTGAATCTCCGAGCCGTAGCAGCCCAGTTGCGCGTAGCCGACATCATCGAGCACAAGGTAGATGACGTTAGGCGCGCCCTTCGGCGCCTGGGGCGGAAGCTCCCACGCGGGCTTCGAGTCTTTGTAGGAGCGACCGATGCTCGGCCGTTGCGGGTCTTGCTGCTGAGCCTCGGCTTGGCTCAAGGCATGCTCCACCAGGAACATACTTGAGGTTGCGAGCGCCCCTGCTGCGAGCTTAAGTGATGTGCGTATCGCCGTCGTCTTTCTCTTCATCGGAGGCTCCTGTCGTGTTGGCTTAATCGGTGAGGCCGCGATTATACCAACTGGAGAGAAGGGATCAAATGACAAGCGCGGAATACCATGCGCGGCAGTGGGTGGGATTTCGGGAGTTCCGATATGGTCTCTGTCGTGTGTGGATTGGCGCTCCTTGCATCCACCCTCTTTGTTTAGGAGTCGCCCGAGATCGAGTCCCGCATTAATTATACCCGGGCCAAACCTATGGAGACTTCACACAACGGAAGCCCGTATTCGATCCACCGCTATCCACAGCGCCGCGGCCACGGCTCCCGACTAGGTAACGCGAGCAGTATCGATCGCTACACAAGAACGACCCGCCCTTCTGCACGCGTTTGCTGATTCCTGGCTCACTAGGATCATAGCTATCGGGCGGTCCCTGGGGACTGCGCGCCACTCCGTTCGCCGCCAGCGTTGCGAAATAATCGGGGCGATACCAGTCGGCGCACCATTGCCAGACATTGCCGCCGACATCATATAGGCCAAAGCCGTTCGCAGGAAAAGCCGTGACCGGGGACGTGCGCACATAACCGTCTTCCGCAAGGTTGTTCGAGGGAAAACGGCCCTGCCAAATGTTCGCCGCCCACGCGCCGCCGGGCTTCAGATCATTGCCCCACGCATAACGGCTGCGATCCAATCCACCGCGCGCCGCAAACTCGAATTCAGCCTCGGTTGGCAAGCGCTTTCCCGCCCATTTCGCATAGGCGACTGCGTCCTCCCACGCGATATGTACTACCGGATGTTCTTCGCGACCTTCTATCGAGGCGCCGGGCCCTTCCGGATGCCTCCAGCTCGCGCCCGGCACGTATCCCCACCACTGCGTTATGTCGTCAAGGGCCACCTCCTTCGAAGGAGCGTTGAACACCGCCGAGCCGGCCACAAGCTTACTCGGGTCCACTCCCGGGTAGTCTTTCGGATCTGGTTTGCGCTCCGCGATTGTGAGGTAGCCGGTCGCCTTCACGAACTCGGCGAACTGGGCGTTCGTCACCGGTGTTCTGTCCATCCAGAAGCCATCGATGGCAACCAGGTGCACCGGCTGCGCATCGGGCATATCGCAGTCATCACAACCCATCCAGAAAGTTCCGCCGGGAATCCAGATCATGCCATCCGGCTCGGCGCCTGGTGCCGGTGTGTTGTTTGTGCTGACCAGCGCGGCTGATTCTGCATCCGGCTGCTTTGCGCCGGACGAGTGACCGATTGAGCGGTGAGTTGAATGCGTATCATCCTGCGGCTGGGCGAACCGCTTATTCCTGCCAAGAAAAACCGCAATTGACGCCGTCAAAATGAGGCCGATGGCGACGGCGTACATCAGCAAGGGCCTTGAACGAGGCGATGACCTGCCGGTTCGTTTACTTGTTGATTCTCTCGGCTCCTTCATTGGTTTGTTAACTCTTCGACAAGCAGGCGCTTGAGCTGATCGACTGAAGTCTCTGGCGCACATTCCCTCGCTCGGGCTACGAAGCCGGTCATATTTGCCACCGCGAAGCTTATGCCGTTCAGATTGCGGTCGCGCGGCACACCCGGAATATCACGAGGGTACGCAGACGCGATGAACACCGTCCCGTCATCCGACCGATTCACGTCGTAGCGATCACGCTCACCCTGCCAGTCTACAGCAACACCGATCACCGAGGGCAGACAACCGGGCAGTGAAGGCTTGCCCGACATCTCGCGCGCCGCGACGAGCACGGTTCTCTTCTCTGCTGCGCGCCCGACAGCCTGCTCGATTACTTTGCGGTGCTCGATGTTGACCGTGCCCAGGCTCAAGTTGATCACGTCCATCTCATTCTCGATGCACCAATCGATCGCCTTGATGATGGCCTCTATGTTGGTCGTGAGCGCGCGATCGAAGACCTTCACCGCGTAGAGCTGCGCATCCGGCGCCTTCTCGCGTATCGCGCCAGCGACGGCAGTACCGTGCCCGATGTGGTCCAGATAGTCGTTCAACGAGTCCGCTTCAGTAGACGATATTCTCGCGCCGCCCGCCACGCCGCCAACGTGAGGGTGAGCCGGGTTCACTCCGCTGTCGATGATCCCGACCTTAACGCCCCGGCCGGTGTACCGAGCGAAGGGTTCGCGCGAGAATGTGAGTTTCTCGATCGTGTCCACGAAATCTAGACTCCGATGAAGAATCCGTATGAATCCGCCAAACCAGTGTCATCCGTGGTCCATTTCGCTTCGTTGATTCGATAGACCACGGATCACGCTGATTTGACAGATTCACGCGGATCCTTTTCTTCCTGTGGCACGTGGGAGAACAGCGAAGCAAGCGCCTTGCCGCTTTCAAGCAATTCATCGGGCCGGCCGGTCTCAACCACTCTTCCGTTGTCGATCACGATTACCCAATCTGCGCGCTCGATCAGAGAAAGCCGATGAGAAATCACCACAGTCGTGCGGCCTTTCATCACTGACGCAAGCTCGACGGCGATGATCTGTTCGGTGATGGGATCGACCGACGCCGTCGGCTCGTCGAGAACCAGCACGGCCGGATCTCTCAGAAGCGCTCGCGCTAACGCGATGCGCTGGCGCTCGCCGGCGGAAAGCGCCTGGCCCCGCTCACCCACCTGTGTGTCGTAGCCTTCCGGCAATGATCGAATGAAAGCGTCTATCGAGGCCGATTGCGCAGCGCGAATGATCTCTTCTCGAGTCGCATCCGGCCGGCCGTACCTGATGTTCTCGGCCACGCTTGCGTTGAATAAAAACGCGGTCTGCTCTACCAGGACAACTTCTCTGCGCAGATCGCCAAGCCGGACCTTGCGCAGATCGTGCCCATCGAGTCGAATCGAGCCGGCTTGTGGGTCGTAGAATCGCAGCAACAAGTCGGCAATCGTTGATTTGCCAACTCCGCTTGGGCCGGCAATCGCGCATAAGGACCCGGCACGAATCTTGAAGCTCACTGCGTCGAGCACGACAGTCTCGCGATCGTATTTTAGAGTGACGTTCTCGAATTCAACGTCACCTCTGACGCGGTGCAGCTCCGCGGCATCAGGCGCCTCATCGATCTCGACCGGTGAGTCCAATATCTCGAACACCCGATTCAGAGAGACTCGAGCAGTTGCCACGCTGGTGTAGAGGCCCATCAGATTCTGCACCGGCGCAAGCAGCCGCATGTGATAAGCCATGAACGCGACCAGCGCGCCGACCGTCATCACCCCGTCAATGACGAGCTTCCCTCCATAGAGGAAAACAAGCGCGGTGCTGAGTGTGAGCACCGTGCCCGGCAGCGCGCCCGCAAAGTAAGACACCAGTTGCATCGAGAGCAGCGCGTCAACGAAGCTCTGATTCTTCTCCCGGAATCGAGCCACCTCCGCGTCCTGGGTGTTTGAAGTCACGACCAGACGCATGCCCATCAACGTCTCGATCAAGAAGCTGCCGATGTCGGCGCTACGCTCACGCATTCGCTGGACGTTGCTGGTCAGTTTCGCGCGATAGTGCTTGAGCGCAATCACCGAAACCGGAATCAGCAGTATGCTCAAAAAGAACAGCTTCCAATTGAGCAGGACCATTATCGCCACGCTGCCGACCAGAAAGATGAAATTGCTGATTGCCGCAAGCAGTGTGTCGGCGGCAACGCGCTGCACTTCGCTGATATCGTTGTTCAAGCGTGAAACGATTTCTCCGAGTTTCGTCCGGGTGTAAAATCGCGGCGACAGCTTCTGCAGATGCCTGTAGACCGCCAGCCGCATATCAAACAACACTGTCGCCGAAACGGCGACGTAACGATAACTGCTCGCGATGTTCAAAGCGAACCCGAGCACGGTCACCACAACCATCAACGCGGCGACCATCGTCAACGCCTGCATGTTTTTCCGAAGCAGCGCTTCGTCGATAAGCAGCTTGGTTATGTACGGCTGAGCCAGCCCGAGGAGAGTCGAGACCAGGCTTAATGCGAGGACCAGCGTCAGCCTGCGCCAGTAAGGAATGATGTAAGCGAAGATTCGTCGATAGTCGCTGTTCATCTGAACTTTGCGGCTTTGCGCCTCTTCGGCTTGGCGTCTTTGCGCGAAACTGGGCTAACGCAAAGGCGCAAAGTTCGTCACGCTTCAACTTTGTAGTAACACATATAGCCCGAGTCGCAGTGCTGACGATCGCCGCGCAATGATTTCGCCCGTTCAATAGTAACAAGTTTCTCCGAGCCCGCCCGGACCTGATCGACGATCGCGCGCACCATTCGCACGCTTGCGAGCTTCTTGAACGGCGAAGCTTCGCGCCCGACGATCTTCAGCGACTCGACTCCTATGCGCTTGAAGTCGTGAATGGCGCACAGGCCACACGGCCCGTACGGCAGGCCGTTTGGAGTTGAACCGCACCCGTTGCCGTTCACGTACCAGATCCATTCGCGATAGTCGGTCAGGTTTCGACGCAGCCGTGAATTCTGCCTGCGCGTAAGCTCGCGGCCGCCGCTGCGTTCGAAATCTGTATCCATCTCGGAGAGATTCGTGCAGAAGGCTCCAACCGTGTGATGGTGAGTCGTCGAGCAAAAACCTTCCTCGAACGCGCAGCCGTCGTTGAGCATGAAGACTTCGATTTCGACTTCATCACGAGTGGCGTTCACGATCCTCTCTATCTCAGGAATGGTCAAGCTTCGCGGGAGGATGATTCTGCTCGGCCCAAACTGAAGAAGGAATCGAATCGCTTCGGTGTTCAGCGTCGCCGCAACCGAGCTGACGTGCAGCGCTGCATTCAACTTCGCCTGTGATAGTTGCATCAGCAGATTGATGTCAGTCACGATCAACGCATCAACGCCAGCTTCGCCGTCCAGTCTGCGCGCAAGCTCCATCACCCAGGACATCTGTTCTGCTGTGTAGTACGGTGCATTGAGTGTGAGAAACACGGGTATGCCAAGGCAATGCGCGCCGTCTACAAGCTGTTTCAACTCCGACAGCGTTTCGAGGCTCCCGCCTTTCGGACTGCGGCGGTTCAACCAGACTGCGCCGGTGTAGCGGTCGAGCCATTCGCGCGGAACGATGCCGCAATAGAACTCCTCGGCTCCGCTTGCGGCAAGCATCTCCAATTCATCGTATGCGCTGATCGGGGCCAGGACTTTCATGACTTCAAGCTCGCTCCCACATCATCGGCAATCGTGGCTGGAAGACCATTCGATCGATCAAACCTGAACGAGACTGTTCGAACAAACCTCGCAGCATCGCTTCGGTGTGAACGTAGAAGTAACTATTGCCCTTCAGATAGAACTTCTGATCGCGGTTCCCGAACGGCGTGTTGGTGTAAGTGTATTCGAGCAGATGAGTTTGACACTCGTGATGGCACGGCGCTCCCGGCTGAAACTTATCGCGTTTGTCGTAATGGATACCGGCAGCCATGCAGATTCGGCTGGTGCTGATGAACCCGAACGGCACGTACGCGCTCGCCTTCATACCGCCTTCCGCGAAGCTCTGATCGACGCCTTGCGGCAGATTGTCGAGTTCAACCGAGTCGACTCCCAACCCGGACAAGAATCCCGTGTAGCTCGTACAGTCCAGATTCGAACGGCGCAGGGAAACGAGTGCCGGCGCGGGCGCGTCGCTTGCGGCGTACACACCGGTCACGCGCGGGTCTCGCAAAGACTTGTTCATCAGGCGCCCTTGAACGGGCTTCAAGCGGGGAAACTCGCGGCGAAGAAGATTCAGCACTCCCCAATCGTTAAACACAACCTCGCTCGCGCCGTTCTCGCTGAGCATCTCGAACAGGGGTTTCAGCGACTCTATTCCGGCGTCGCTCACGTAGGGCGTCAGGAGAGTAAGGCCCATTTCGCGCTCGTCCGCCGCCGAAAGCACCCGTTCTAGTTGCTGAGGTGAGGGGATCAAGTGCTCGCAGAACTCGTTTCCGTATGCGCAGCGTGTGAAGCTGACCGCGCCGAAGTACTCGCCGATCAGTTTCCAGGTCACCTCCACGATGGGCGCGAGTTTCGACCCGCTATCGAAGCCCGCGGCGCCAGGCGCGCTCATGTCGCCCCTGACTTCGTTTGCGTTGGTGACATGTATGCTCCAGTCCATGAGAGTTCAGGTATCTGGGAGCGCATCCCCTGGGAGCGCATCCCCTGGGAGCGCATCCCCTGGGAGCGCAGGCATCCCTGCCTGCTCTTCTCCCTCACACCCGGCAGGCAGGGATGCCTGCGCTCCCAGGGACGCGCTACCAGGCTAAGATTGAGGACGAAGAACCAGCAATTGCGTGATCGCGTCGCCGTCCAGGGTTATAGTTTTCTCCAGCTTCAAGGTATCGGCATCGTAAATTTCGATCGTGGGACCCGCGCCGTAGATATAGAGCTTGCGCCCGTCGCCGCTTACTGCGAAATTAAATCGCGCCCGGCTCTCGAACTCGAGCTTCTTGATCACCTTTCGAGCGGTGACGTCGAACACCCAAAACTCAGTCCGCCGATTTCCGCCCTGCCCGCTGAAAGCAACCGTGTAGCCCTTCTTCCGATCCGGCGTCAGATAAAACCTGTTCATCGGCGCCGCAGGACCTATCGGCGTGAAGTCCACATTCTTCGTCAACAGATTTATCCTGGCGATGCCGAATATCGAGCGGCGCACGACCGCATCGGTAGCGTTGAACACCGATGTGACGTAGCCCGGTTCCTCGTTAGGATCTTCGTCACCCCGGACGTTTATCGGAAAGAGGCCCGGGTAAAGGGGTTTTGAAAGCTCGATCTTGTCGACCTGCTTGAAAGTGGCGAGGTCGAAAATCAGAATATCCTCCTTGAACACGTACAACAGCTTTCCATCAGGCGAGACTTTGTATCCCGAAAGGAACCCGAACCCCTGGTCGAATTCCTTTGGGAAATCGAATGTCCTGGTGATCTTCTTTTGCTCCAGATCGATCACCACAAACTTGGGCTTCTCAATCTTGTACCGGTCAATCTCCTTGATAGAGGTCCGCAATGTGGCGTAGATGTATTTGCCTTGAGGATCGGGCGCGGCGCCCAATGGATAGACGTGGCGATTGCCTTCGTTGAGATCGAAGTGGCTGGTGACTTTTCGCGTAGCGAGGTCGACCACTTCGATTCCCATCCTGGTCGTGAGAATGAACAGCTTCTTCTTGTCCTGAGCGAGCACGACCTGCAGAGGGGCGCCGGTTTCGAGCTTGATCTCGTCGATCACCTGTTGCTTCGCTTCATCGATGACGAGGATCTTGTTGGGCCAGGTGCCGAGATACATCAACGCGCCGGTGGGTTGGCTGGCTTGTTGCGCGTTGCCCGGCGCGACAATAAGAAGCAAGACCGTTATCAGAAAAAGTTTGATTCGCATTCGGTACCTCCCCTGGGAGCGCAGGCATCCCTGCCTGCCTTTCTCGCGCAATGCCAAGCAGGCAGGGATGCCTGCGCTCCCAGGTTCTTCACGGAAACACCAGATCGATGTTCCGCCAATCCTTCGTCGCGCTCGCGCACTTGCTGGTCCAATCGGGATAGTTGTTGAAATGGTCCGCCACCTGCGCCGTCCAGAAGCACGTGATGTAACAATCGTACAAATCGCGCTCGACCGGCTGGCACAGTCCCGCAGTTCCTCCCGCCGAGTCCGTTTCCCATCCCGGCGAAAACACCAGCGAACAGCCCAGCGGAAAATGAGGCCGCTGCGGTGGAGGTCCCTGTGCAAGCGCGTGAACGTCACCGTACTCCGACGCGATGAACTCCTCCACTCGTCGCGCCTTCCGGTTGATGGCCTTCATGTGTTTCATATGGCTTTCCTTTCATCGAACCGCTCGAGATATTTGGGATTGCGCGCGGCAATCTCTCCATAGATCCCCAGACAAACATCAGTCCATCCGCGAATCCAATCGCAATAATGCAGGTTCGCGTGCGACGTATCACCGTACCGGACGTAAGCTTCGTGATAGCAACCGCCCGAACAAACCGGCCGCGCCCAGCACGTGTGACAGTCATACTTGGTGTTGATGTGAGCCCGGTTTAGATGTTCGGCCTGTGCATCGCGATCAATGCCCGTATCAATGTGCCCAAGTTTTCCCGCCGGCGAATCCACAAACCGATGGCAAAGTCCTATGTCGCCCGACGGCGCCACTCCCAGCAGCCCAAGACCCGCGCCGCATGGATACGCCTTGCTCACCCCCTGGTGCAGCTCTTGAAGCGTGTCGTTGACGTTTGAGAATCCGTGATGCCTGCCTTCAAGCGCGTATTCGAGATACTCGCCGGCAAGCTCCGTGAACTGATCGAGCACGTGATCAAGGCCGGTGTTGCCGATTGCGTAGAGTCTCACGGGCGACGTCGTCACCGGGGCGAACCCAACCTCGTCGAATCCCATCTCGTCCGTGAGATGCCGAAATATCTTTTTCACGTCGACCACCTGAGCGGTAAGGGTCACCCGCGCCCCGATGGGACGCGAGCGATGAACCTTGACCAGCTCCTTGATCTTCGGAGCGATCACGTCATAGCTTCCCTTCCCGTTGTGAAAGACTCTGAAGCGATCGTTCGATTCTTTCGGGCCGTCGATGCTGACAGTCACCCCGACATTGTTCTCGGCTAGGAAGCTGATAATCTCTGAAGTCAGCATCGTCGCGTTGGTGGTCATGCTGAAGTCGATGTACTTGCCCATCTCGGCCGCTCGAGTGCGCGCGTACTCGATCGTCGATTTGACTACTTTGAAGTTGAGCAAAGTCTCGCCGCCGAAGAACGTCAGATGAACCATCCGGCGTCCGGGCGATTGATTCAACAGGAATTCCACCGTGCTGCGAGCGGTCTCCTCGCTCATGAACTTCGTCTTGCCTTCAGGAGTTGCGATGCGGTCTTCGCCGTACTCGTAGCAATACGAACAACTCAGATTGCACTGATTGGTCACGTTCATGACAATGGTTTGAAGCGGGAACGGTTGTTGCGGCGCTTCGAGGCGCGGCTCGACGAATCCCTCGCCCAGCGCGATCGCGTGCGCTTGATGAAGCTCATCGAGGGTTTCTTCAATACTCGAACTCGCGTATCCTCGGGCCAGAAGCTCTCCAATGATTTGCTCTCTTGTCAGCTCACGGCCCTTGAGCAGCTCGAGCACCGCCCCCGACAGGTCTTCCAACGCAAAGATCGCCGCGCTCGGGACAAGGTACAGATAATTCTGGCCGCCCCCTTCGAACGCGTGAAACTCGCCTTGTCGATAGGCACTCATCGAGACACCTCCGGCTGGTCCCACTTAACGTATAGCGGGACGGTTACGACCAGATAGGCCCGGGCCTTCAAGGGCTGGGCGTCTTTCGCGGCGTCCTTCGGTTTGTAGGTTGCGACGATCCACACGTCGCCGTAGTTGTTGACGCCCTTCTTGCGCTTTGGATTGGGCCCGTCGACCGCCGGGGTGAACAAGCCGTTGGAATCGAGCACTCCAACATACTCCTTATCGTCGTCATCGAATGTCGCTGGAAACTCATCGATGGACCATTCGACCTCGGCCCTCCCCAAACTGACGTCGTCGGGAGTCTGAGGCTTTCCATCCGGGCCGCGGTTGTAGGCGACGGCGCCGAATTGCTGAAACTGCTTCGGGAAGTTCACGCCGCCGACCCGAGCCATTCCGGCATCAGGGTTAACCTTGATGTAATCGACCTTATCGAAAACGGCCACGGCGCGCGGCGCAAAATATCTGCGAACCGAAATATCGCGATACCCGTTCCCCGCTCCATCGGCGACATCGACTTCAACCGTTACGTCGTCGCTCTTCGCGCTGACGACTCGCTTGATCTGCACGCCAGGTCCAAAGTCGATCTCTTCACGTTTGATGTCGCCTGGGAGATTGGCTCCGTAGATGTGAACCTGAATCCCAGTCGTTTGCGATTTGAGCCCTACGGGATTCACTCCGGCGATCAGGGGCTCCGCCGAGATTCTGCGCAACGTCACGTCGATGCCGAACTCGTCGTACGCACCCCAGAACCAACGCCCTTCCATCGTCGACCAGTCGCGCGAGACAAACATCGCTTCACGATTCTCGGCTGGCTCCTTGCCATCGCTCGAGGTCGAGCGTCCGCGCCAGCTATAACCTGAGTACACGATCCCGCGACCTGTTCGGGTCACAGTCGAACCGTCTTTGACGTTGCGCAGCGTCAGCTTAGTCGTGAACTCATCTTCGACGGAAGTTGGCTCAACCGCCATCTCGCCGTAAATCTCACCGCGGCCGATCTGATTGGCGCTGACGAGCCACCGTCCCTGGAGTTTCGGCGCCCTCATGTTTGCGCGCCAGGCGCCCCACTCGGCGGTTGTCAGCGGGTAATTCTTCGATAAATAGTCGAGCGACTTATCGAGCGGGTGTCTCTGGTCCGGGTCAGTGGGAGGGGGCGCGCTTGCCGGTTGCGGGAAGCGATAGAAACCCTGAAACGACACCACCGGAAAGAGTCCTATATGCATGTTCCCCAGCAGCTCCCACTCTTCTTTTGAGCGCCGTTGCGAGAGAACGCGTCCGAGGCTATGGCATAGAATGCAGGTCGCGCGCAGGCTCTCGTCGGGAATTTTTTCGTCGATTACCCGCTTCTCCGCTTCGTAAAAGGCAGGCCTGGCTTCTTCAGGCGCAAGGCCGTGATTGTTGCTGAGGTACTTGACCATCTGCCTGGCCTCATCCGGAGTGAGAGTGAGGCCGTTCAATCGAATCATCCGCTTGATGACCTGTTGCCATCCTTCGGGAGTCGTGCGTTCCCAGGATATTCTAGTGAGTCGGCCCTTCTCGTCCTTCTTGTGACACGAAGAGCAGCGGTCGACTACGAGTTGATTCGTGACCGGTACGCCCTCTTCGATGGCCTCCTTTGATTTTTCGTCCGTGGGCGGAGCTTGCGCGGGTTGAGTCTGAGACTGCGACTGCGCAGTGAATGTAAGAACTAGCGGCGAGAGCAAGAACGCTGCAACAACGAATCGCTTTATTGCCTTCATCGGCGACCTCGGCGAGAAGTTGGAGTTTAACAGAGGGCGACTCTTCGGCCAGAAGAGCGCAGCAAAGACTTCGTCACAACCATGGGCACACGGGGAGCCAAACAAGCCTGACCTGGAATTAGCTCACCAGCATGATCTTTACGAGTGCGCGCGAAGTCAAACCAGTTTTGATGTCGAGGGCACGATGTCTTCAAAATCCAGTCCCGTGGGGCTATCTTGACTTGGATTGTCGTCGAGAGCGAGGGTGTCTAAACTCGTTGTGCGTGTGCACGAGAGTTCCAATCTCAAAGGAGCCTGGATTGATCCCTGCATTGTATGAACGTCTTTCTGGACCCACCTGGCACCAACTCTCTGAGACTGTTCGTAAGGCGCATCCGGGGACCGGCACTTTGCGAGCTCGCGGGGTCTTTCGCGTCCAACATGGCCAGATTTTCCTGGCTCGGCTCCTGGCATTGCTTCTCCGATTGCCTTCCCCAGCGGACGCAACAGACGTTCAACTCCATGTTACCGCTTCGGAGCGAGGTGAAAGATGGGAGCGCACATTTGGGAATCGGCGATTAGTCACTCTCCAAAGCGCGGCGCCGGACAGCCTCCTGGCTGAAAGGTTTGGACCTATCGAGATTCGGTTTCGACTTCATCCTCATGCGGAGGTACTGACCTATCTTCAACAAGGAGTAGCCCTGCGCTTCGGACGTTTACGTCTGCCACTTCCGACGTGGCTTGCACCTCGAGTGCATGCCGTCGAGCGGGCGGTTGACGCTACTGCACGAACACATGTCGCCGTCAGTATTTCCCTGGCTCCTTTAGGACTACTTATGCGATATGAGGGTGAATTCGAAGTCGAGGAGGAGTCCGAATGAGGATCGCGCTGTGGCTATTCGCCATCCAGGGAGTTATCGGTGCGTTCGACACGCTTTATTACCACGAATGGCGCGCCCGGCTACCCGCGCACGGACAGGCCGCCGCCTCTGAGCTGAAGATACACGCGGCGCGAGATTTTCTCTACGCGGTCCTCTTTGGCACCTTACCCTGGCTCGCATGGCAGGGGTTGTTTGTAGTCATCCTGGCCGTTGTCATCCTGGCGGAAATCATTCTGACCCTCTGGGATTTCATTGTGGAGATTTCAGTGCGCAAGTCGCTCGGCGACGTGTATGCCGGCGAACGCGTGACTCATGCTCTCATGGGCATCTTGTATGGCGCAGTGCTGGCGAATCTGATCCCAACGCTTTTGCGTTGGTGGTCCTTACCCAGTGTCTTGGCGGTGTCGCTGCCACCCATTCCAGATTTACTTCGCTGGGGGTTATTGGGAATGGCTGCCGGGGTATTCGCATCCGGTGTGCGGGACTTGTATGCAGCGCTCGAGTTGCCCTATGGCGGCTGGCCGTGGAGCAAAACTCGGTCCTGGCAGGTTGCCGAAAAACTAACCTCTCGCACCTAAGGCACGAGGGCACAAACGTGGTGCAGCTTCGTGTCTTAGTGGCTTAGTGGCGAGCGCTTTTTTTTCAGCGGCCTGCCAGTGACCGAATGACCAGGCATCAGACTGCGGGTTACTTGAGCGGCTTCTCTCCAAGCCAGGATGTGAATATCTTCTTCTGCATCTCGGTTGCACCGGGCTTCTCTTTGATTGAATAAGTCACCGGCTCTTCTTTGCCAACCGTAACGGTGATGCTCCTGAGTTGATCTCTACGCAGAACCGTGACCACGATGCTCGCGCCGATCTTCTTCTCATTGAACCTGTCATCGAAGCTCGCAGCTTCGACGCGGTCACCATCCATCGCGACCAGCAAATCGCCAACGTCCAGGCCCGCCTCTTCCGCGGGTGACCCCGGCGCGACGTTGGTTATGGCGATCTGCCCTTGCGGCAGCACTGTCGGGGCCGCGTTGAAGAAGCCCGCCCCAGGCAATGTGTTGCCGGTGGTGATGCCGATGTAGGGTTTCGCACTTCCCTTCTTCTCCTCGAGCATCAGCCCGGCAAGATCGAAGAACGCGTTCCATGGAATCTCCTCTGTCCCTGAAACGTACTTGGCAAAGAAGTCACCAAAGTCGGCGCTCGACGGAGCCGCTTCGCGGGTGATCAACTCCACAGCGTCGCGAAACCCGCGCTTCTCCTCGAAGCCCGGCTTGGGCAACCCGTGGTTCTTCATCAGGTACAAAAACACATCAGTCAGAGAGCGCTGGTTGCCGGTGCGATGTCGGATCTCGAGATCGAGAAGGGTCCCGACGAGCTGACCTTTGTTGTAGTAATCGATTCG
>Ga0184629_10000649_pt1 | contig 15291 bp, 14 predicted proteins | sample PLM4_32_b1_FD_133158 | JGI IMG/M metagenome (GOLD analysis project Ga0184629, IMG submission 133158) | Groundwater sediment microbial communities from an aquifer in East River, Colorado, USA - PLM4_32_b1 | ecosystem: Environmental > Terrestrial > Soil > Riparian zone | place: USA: East River... | reverse complement strand
ATTGGTTATAGCATGAACTTTACGATTACACCTATTATAAAAAGGATCGCCACAAGTTCTTTCGTTCTTGCTTCCGGCGGATGGTGCTTATTGGCCCTAAGTTTATTTTACTGGTGGATAGACATTAAGAATCACAGGAAGCATTTGCAATTTTTCACCATTGTGGGTATGAACTCCCTGTTCATTTACCTTTTCATCGAAATCATAGCCAGCCGGTGGTTTAACGAGTACATTGGCGCCCTCACAAATGGATTGATGGGCATAATCAATATACCCCTGATGGTCATGAGTATTATTACATCGCTGATCATTTTTGCCCTGGAATGGAGCTTATGCAAGTTTTTGTATAGAAAAGGAATCTTCTTTAAGATCTGATCATTCTAAACCAGATTATCTTTTCAAAATCTTCTTTGCGTTTTCCGTGTAAATCTTTTTCAGTACGTTGTCTTTAAGACCAAAGCCGTAGAGTGGCCAATGGTAACCAAATAGATCGAATTCATAAAAATGCTCATCATTGGATTCAAGGATTCGAAAAGTTGTTTCATACATATGGAGACTGTACCCCATATCCGTGCCATATAATAGCCTATCCTGATACTTTTCACAAAAGGAATTCATGTAGCGTGGAATGGGCGATGTTTCTCCAAAACGAGCTCCGAACTCCGCATATAAGTTTGGATATTTTCGGAGAAGTGCGCCCAGAATTTCAAGGTCGTATTCACAGTTTGCCAGGTGACAAGCAATAAACGTTGTCTTCGGATTATCGCGCACAACATTTTCCAGCGTGGTAATGAGCTCACCGTGATTCAATATTCCCTTTTTTGTGAGATCTACTTTCCAGTCATAAGCATTCATTAATCCATCGTTGGTCGAATCCATTGGCAAATACATCCAGTACGGCTCTGCTACGTGAACATCAACTGGCATTTTTAAGGCGGCACATTTTTCAAACAAGGGTTTCATTCGTTTATCATCAACATGAAGGCCATAACCTGGCGTAGGGTCGGAGAACAATTCACCTAAACCTTTGTCACCAAGTTCACCCACGCCTTTCGCACCCACCTTGTGGCATCGTTCCAATTCCTTCACTGCTCTTTCACTCCATCCCGGTTCCTGTGAGCCTGTGTAATCAAAACCACACCATACTTCAAATCGATCACCATGAACTGCATACTTGGCATACACACTATCAAATTTAGGTCCTGTTGCCATGGTCAGGACGATGGTTTTTTCGATGCCTTTTGCATCCATATTCTTAACCCATTGTGCAAGTTCAGCCTCGGTTTTTGGGTAGGGATGAGCGTGTATATCAATAGCAGGGTATTTAGCCTTTTCAATTTTCGTTACGGGAATTTTATAAATTGATTTGGGGCGATAGTCCTTTAATTTTAACGTATTCGGATCTTGCGCGTAGCAATCCATTCCATACATGAAAAGGATCGCAGACAAATTTATTAAAACAAACTTTTTCATATCATTCCTGCTTTACTATGCTTGGTATCTTAATGGTTAAAAAGCGTTTTCGCTTTTAATTCATTCGAAATAATTTCCTGAAGTATCCCACTCTTTTCTTCCAGCTTCTTTAGCAGGCAAATTTGATTTCCGGCCCTCACCAGGTTATGATCAACATAGCTGGCTCCATAATAGGAATCATTGTTCAAATAATCCGCCAAAAAACGAATCGCCTGCATATAAATCAAAAACATGCCGGCGTAAAGAATAAGTCCGTGTTCTTCTGTTGTCAGCTCATCTCCCATGTTGCTTAAATAACCCTGCACGATAGCCCTGAAAAAATCTTCCCGAACTTCTATTTTGTTAAAATCCTTTTCTTCTTCATTTGCGGGAGACAGATAGGTGCGCATCATGTCGCCCACATCGCTTATAAAATATCCCGGCATCACCGTATCCAGGTCGATAACACAAATGCCTTTACCCTTATCATCAAACAAAACATTACTGATTTTTGAATCGTGGTGCGTAACCCGTTGCTTCACAAAACTGCTCTTTTGAATCTTCTCAAAGGAAGTTAGAATATGAATATGTCTTTTTATCTCCACTATTATAGGTTCCGACTGTTTTGTCCGTGCAGGATTACCATACTTCAAAGCCTCCTCAAATTGTTGATAACGCAGTGTGAGGTTATGGAAATTCGGTATGGTGATGTGTAACTTCTTTGCATCAAACCCCGATAAAAGCCGGGTAAACTTTCCAAACTGAATCGCTGCTTCGAACGCCTGATCAGCGGAAGATACTACGTTGATCGTATGCGATCCATGGATGAATGGGAAAAGTCTATAATAGCCTTCGTTCTCAACAAATACTATTTCATCTTTATTAACATTGGGAATAGTTGCGACAAATAAGTATCCGGGACAATGCTCCGTTAAGTACTCATCAATCATTCTAATATTTTCGGCAAGCTCATAAGGCTTTTTAAAAACATTGTCATTTATACGTTGTAGAATATATTGATTTCCTCCACTTGTAATTTTCAAGGTCCGGTTGATGAGCCCGCTGACCAGCGGCTCGGCGAAACTGTGTTCATGAAGGCCATAAGCCTTAAGAATAGATGAAATCATTCGCTATCAACTTATTTTGTTTTCACTTCTCAATGTAAGTGTCTTTCGTGAATTTAAAAACAAGACGAGTTAACGGATCGCAAATGTATTTTTTATGTTGACTGAAGACATTACGGCCTGACCAACTTAAAAGCATGTTTCCATTCATTGTGCAGAAACCCGGGAATACACCAGAGGATGCATAACGGTTCGATGGCACGAGCGGCCTCGACTTTCCCCATATCCTCCACCTCCCAACCGAACAGGTCAAGGATACTGGCCGCATCTTTTTTAGCCTCATCATTGTCTCCGCAGATAAACATAGTGGCTTTTCCACCGGGGAGGACTGGATTCACCATTAACGCACTTCCAACACTGTTGAAGGCTTTCACGAGATTTGCAGCAGGTGCACTTTTCTGGAGCCTTTCCATCAAGGAATTTTCAAACGTCGTGAAATACTTTAGCACACCATTTTCCGGTGGTGCGTCTGCAATTGGATTAGTTGTATCCAGTACTGTCTTACCCGCTAAAAGTGCAGCAAGGGACTTTATTAATGACTCCGCAACAGTTCCTTTTACAGCCAAAACAACAAGGTCAGCAAATTGGGCCGTGGCCTCAAAGCTTCCCAGCTTGGCATCCGTGTTTTTACTTTGCCAGTCGGCGAGCTTGCCGGTGTCGCGGGTGCCAACCATTACTTCATAACCATGTTTTACAAATCCGCTGGCTAATACCTTGGCTACCTGGCCTGAGCCGAGGATACCGATTTTCTTTTTTGTCATATGGAATGTAGTTAATCAAATGTTAATTTTGCGACTCCTCATGAACCGTTGAAGTTCTAAATTAGTTTTTTGATGTTTATAGATCTTTCAGATTTAGGGGATTCAGGTGTTAACACTACACGGTTCGAACATGACAAAAATTGGCTTGCTCTCTGATACACACGGTTATCTTGATCCCAAAGTATTTACTCATTTTAAAGACTGCGATGAATTATGGCATGCTGGCGATATTGGCGATATGGCATTGATGGAAGAACTCGAACGTTTCAAGACAGTCCGAGGCGTTCACGGTAACATTGATGATAAAACTATTCAATCCAGGTTTCCGGAAGACTTACGATTTAATTGTGAGGGAATAGATGTCTGGATAACCCACATTGGAGGTTCACCCCCAAAATATAATACCCGGGTCAAAAAGTTATTAAAAGAAAAAGCACCTGATCTGTTTATATGCGGGCATTCCCATATGCTTACCATAAAACGTGATCCTAACTTCAACAACATGCTCTATCTGAACCCTGGAGCAGCCGGCAACCAAGGCTTTCACAAAATCAAAACACTTGTTCGTTTTGAAATACACGAAAAGAAAATTGAGAAGATGGAGGTTATTGAATTAGGTAAACGGGGGTTGTTGGTAAGCGGTGAGCAGTGATTGGTAAGCGGTAAGCAGTAAGTTGTAAGCAGTAAGAAGTAAGCAGTGAGCAGTAAGAATGTTTCTTGATCACACTCCAGTCCCGCGCTCACCGATTACCACTTACTTCTTACTACTTACTACTTACCAACCCACTGGCAAGCCCTTTTAAAACCGATAACTCAATGACAATCCGGTACCCTTGATATTGAATGCTGCCTCCCGCTCCAGGTAACGTTTGTATTTTTTCGAACCCTTTGACCAAAAAATAATTCCCGGTACGGCCATGCCTGTACCACCTACGATCATCAAAGCACCTAGCGCTGCCTCCTCATCACCTTCGGTATAGGTTCCTGAAGAGGTTTGATAGGTTGTATAATATGATTGATCAGCGTTATTATAAACAATAATACCCCCAATCAACATTCCTCCCCCGATGATGGTGAGCGTTCTCCCTACATTTCGCATGCGTAAGCCAGGCGGCCTCGAAATTTTGTAAGCCACACGTTCAACAGCGTTAACGATTACAGGGCTTATATACGCTTGCGAGGGTTCAGGCTTTCCAATGTCGGCAAAGAATTGGGCTTCAGCAGGCGCACCAATACACACCAGCGTAATAGCTGCAAGGAATGATTTCATACTAAAAGGGCAATAAAATTAAACGTATTGGTTTAACATCACGGGCATTACCAGCATAAGAATGTCTTCACTCTTGTCCTTCTCAACCGGCAATATTACACCGGCTTTATTTGGAGCTGACATGGTTAGTTTAATTTTATCAGAATCCATATTGGTAAGCATTTCTATTAAAAATTTGGCATTGAAGCCAATCTCAATGTCTTCACCCTCATGTTCGCAGGAAAGTCTTTCATTCGCTTCGTTTGAGAAATCCAGATCCTCAGCAGAAATCTGAAGTTCACTTCCCGTGATTTTCAGTCGCACCTGATGGGTTGTTTTATTCGCGTAAATGGAAATACGTTTTAGTGCTCCCAAAAAGTCACTCCGCTCGATGGACATCTTAATATTATTGACGGAGGGTATAACATTGTCATAATCCGGGAAACGCTCGTCGATGAGACGGCAAATCATTTTGATAGTGCCAAATTTGAAGTATGCGTTGGACATGTTAAAGTTCAGGCTTACGTCCGTATTTTCGGCAGGTAAAGTAGCTTTCAATAAGTTCAACGCCTTGCGGGGAATAATAATAGCGTTACCATTATCAGACTTCACATCTGTTCTTCTGTACCGCACTAGCCGATGACCATCTGTTGCTACGAACGTAGTATTCTTATCGCCAAGATTGACATACACACCGGTCATGGCCGGCCGGAGCTCATCATTGCTGGTAGCAAAAATCGTATTGTTAATAGCACGGGCTAAGACCTCTGTTGAAATCTCTGCCGTGAAGTCATTCGATACCGAAGGAACTTTAGGAAAATCTGTTGCATTTTCCCCGGAAAGTTTATAACGACCATTATCCGAAATAATCTCAATACTATAGGTAGACTCATCTATGGAAAATGTTACCGGTTGCTCCGGCAGGTTCTTGAGGGTATCCAACAGGATACGGGCCGGTACGGCAATGCTTCCCTTTTCTTTGGATTCAACCTGAAGTTCAGTGATCATGGAAGTCTGAAGATCGGAGGCAGTAACGGTGAGACTTCCCTTTTCCAATTCAAAAAGGAAATTCTCCAGGATCGGCACTACGGGATTTGTGGTGATAACTCCATTAATATTGGAGAGTTGCTTAAGCAGGTAAGCAGAATTGACAATAAACTTCATTCGTGAAACAGTGGTTAATTTTAAAGCGGGGTAAAGTTATAAAGAAAACCGAATAATAAAACGAGGATTTCAGCTCAAAAAAGGCAGTCCCCATCTTTCTATTTTGTGAAAAAATTACGTGGACGAACAATCCCAGTAATCTTATTCTCTTGAAATAATGCCCACTGTGTACCATTAATCAGACCTGGATACTGCTTGCTTTTGCTACCCGGTGGATAAAGTTGTAATAAGTATTCTTTCCTGGCGATATCTTTTACCAAAATCGTTACGAGCGGGCCAACTTTTGCAAGACTATCGAACGATGGATTAGGCGCTATGTAATCATCCACGGTAAGCAGTGAAACGTTGTTCAGAAAATCGTTCAACTTCGTGGTATCAACTTGCGTCAATCCTTGCACGCTGAAATAGCTGTCATCCATTGCGACCACAAAATCATCGGAAGGCTTTTTGGAAAAACTCATTTCAAGGTGTTGAAAGTTACGCCAGTTAAATCCAAACACATACTTATCGCGCCAGCCGTTTTCAGCCAGCTCAAATATTCCGGAAACGTAAACACGATAACCGGGAATCGTCATGATATAAGGTTTACGCCTATCGCCGTCCATAAAAAATGCCTGGTTCTTTGATGTGTTGCCTCCGGCATACAAAGTTTTCTGGATAGCTCCTGCAGCGATTAAGGAAACTTTAACGCCTTTTTGTTCAAGCGTCTTTGCAACAGAGTCCTGCAGTGATGATGCCAAGGGCCTCTTAGGCTCAGCCTGCTGAAGTGTGGCAAACAAAACTTCGATCATGTCCGGGTCGGCCCCAAATTTATCGTTTACCTTCCAACGCGATCCACTATACTTCAATACTACCTTACCTGTATCAGACTCCAGCACAATTTCATTTATACTCTTAAGATCGTAGTCCTTAAAGATGTTTTTATTTACTTCATAATTATCCTCGCCCTGACCGAACCAATATGCGGCAACTGTTGCGCTTAAGAGCACAAAAAGAAGGATGAGTAACCGTTTATTCTTTTTTTCCTGCATGTCAGAATTGAGCAAACTTTCTCCTACGCCAATAGGCCCGTGCCATGCCATAGACAACAAGGAACAAAAGAGGCGCGATCAAGTTTATCACTTGCCACTTCGCGCGTTCGGTTTTTACCTTCTCCTTATCCAGTGGGCGAATTTTAACCTGTTTATTCCTTGCTTGTATTAATCCATTTTCAGCTGTGAGATAGGCGAGTGAATTCATCAAAAAATCACGGTTGGCAAATGTATAATTTGTGGCGGGATCAAAGCCAAGCGGCAGAGGCTGACCACTTCGAAGGTTTACATCATTGCGAGCGATATCACCATCCGCAATAATGATGATCTTTGTTGGCACGCTCTCTTCTTTAAACGAATGCTGCGACGCACCCTCCGGCAAAAATCTATTTTTATACAAAGACGTGAATTTTCCCTCCAGTAAATATCCTACGGGAGTAAAAGATTTTGAAAAATCTTCCTCCCTTATCCTTTTACGAAGATCATTTACACTCACCTTTACCGGGGCTGCTATGGTTCGTGCGTATTGTGATGTCATCAAGAGCGGAGTTTTGCGAATACCATAGGCCTTAACGGTATCCACGCTGCTAACAAACTTCGTGATAACCGCATCCAGATTGCGGGTTATAGTATGATCTGAATAATGGTTCAACAGGGGGAAGAATGGCCAATCCATTAATTTAACCTGCGATTTTCCTCCGACCTGACCTGTGATGACGGGATAAAATCCGGCACTGCGATCCTGCACTAAATCGAAGTTTACCCGGACACCATATTTAAAAAGCTGATCATCCAGGTCGAGATCATAGGGAAGGGCAAAATAATCCTCTCGGGAGGCACTGTCCATGCTGGCTTCAAGTTTATCAATCAGAAAAATTACTTTTCCTCCCTGCATGACGTATTGATCCAGCTTAAATTTATCCAGCGGAGAAAATGACAACGTGGGTTTTGCAATAATCAATGCATCATAGGTAGTAAGTTCTGCCTTCTGTCCTAAATCCACTTTGAATACATCATACACCTCCAGCAAATCATTATTAAAACTGGCAATGCTTACAGAATCTAATTCACCATGCCCCCTTACTAAACCAATACGCTTGCGATCCGTGTTAATAAGTTTGTTCATTGCACTTGCCAACTCGTACTCAATACCTTCAATGGATTGGTTTATTTCTTCGGCTGGAGTTCCTGCTTTGTTTCCCTTCAGCAACATGACACCCGATTCCATTCCCCCATATGAAATTATGACCCCCGGAAAAATTATTTTCTCCAGGCGTTGACCATTTTTGGTATCAATAACATTCGTAGGCTGAATTCCCTTTGCGGCCAGATCCATCATGTATTCCGATCTTGCCTTTTCACTCATGGCAACCGAGGGGTCGGTAAATTTGTATCTGATCTTGTTGCGCGAGTAAATTCGAAACTCCTCTAACGTTTCCTCAATGGCTTTTTGAAACCTTCGGAATTCTGCATTTAAATCACCCTCCAGAAAAATTTCAACATAGACATTATCATCAAGTTGCTTAAGGATGTCACGGGTTTGTTCTTTCATCGTATATCGCTTTTCGCCGGTAAGATCTAGACGATAGAAGTAAACAGACACTCCCATATTGATCAGCAGGATCAGCACCAAGCCATTCAGGAACACCAACGTATCGCCCAACATTCTGCTCTTCCAGTTCACCATTGTCTGCTGCCCAGGATTAATTTGGTAATTGAAAGCATGAGAAAAATCACGCTTAAAAAGTAAATCACATCGCGTGTATCAATCAGGCCTCTGCTCATCGATTCATAATGGAATAGGATGCCGAGTTGTTTTACCTGTAAAGCGTTGGCCGACCAAAAACTCATGGCAGAAATCGATTCAAAGCCGGAGAATAAAAGAAAGCAGAGGAATGCTGCAACAATAAAGGCTACTATCTGGTTGGGTGTGATGCAAGAAGCAAAAATCCCGACCGCACAAAAAGCACCGGCTAGCATAGAAAGACCAATATACGATCCGATGATTCCGGGTGTATCCAAATTGCCCGCTGGATTACCCAAGGTGTAGATTGAATAATAATAAATCAGTGTTGGAAGGAGTGCGAATAAAACCAGGAGGAAGCTGGCCAAAAATTTCCCCAGGATAATGTCCCAATCGCTGAGTGGTTTTGTGAAAAGTAGTTCCATTGTCCCGGCCTTTTTCTCTTCTGCAAAGCTCCGCATGGTAATGGCCGGAACTAAAAAGATAAACACATAAGGCCCCAGTGAAAACAGCGTTTCCATATCTGCATAACCATACTCCATCACGGACGTATCCGGAAATACCCACATCAGAAGCCCCATGCCCATAAGGAAAACTCCGATCACAACATAGGCAATGAGGGAATTGAGAAAGCTGCTGAATTCTTTAGAGAGTATCTGGAGCATACCGTTTAGAGACGTGGCGCAAAAATAATTTAATTTCTTTACTGCGATGCAGCGGTTACGGTGGTCAATTCACGAAATATGTTTTCCAATGAATTTTCTTCTTGTTTCAAACCTATCAGCGATAACTTATTATCCGCGGCAAAGCGAAATATTTCAGGACGCAAATCAGCTCCTTCGTTCGCCAGGACCTTAAACCTGAAACCTTCAACAACATAGGCATCTTCCACGCCCTGCAAAGATCTTAATTGCTCTACCGTAACATTTCCTTCAAACTCCACGATGATTGTTATGCCGGTGCCTTCACGCCTTAAGAGGTTGTCCAGTGTATCATCCGCTGCAATTTCGCCTTTGTTAATCACGACGACACGATTGCACAAGGCCTGCACCTCCTGCATGATGTGCGTTGAAAAAATAACCGTCTTGTTATGACTTATATCCTTAATTAGTTTACGGATTTCAACCAATTGATTCGGATCTAGACCAGAAGTTGGTTCATCGAGAATAAGAACGCTGGGATCATGGATTAGTGCCTGTGCTAAACCCACACGCTGGCGATAACCTTTTGAAAGGGCTTCAATTCTCTTATTTTGTTCTTGCGTAAGTCCACAAAGTTCAATCATCTCCCCTACACGGCTTTTGAGCCTTCCCTTGTTTAAACCATAAAGTCCACCAATAAAGAAAAGGTATTCATGTACATACAAGTCGAGATAAAGGGGGTTATGCTCAGGTAGGTAGCCTGTGATCTGCTTTACCCTTAACGGCTGTTCGACTACATCAAAACCACCAACACAAACCTGACCGGCTGTAGGAGGTAAATAACAAGTAGCAATTTTCATGGTTGACGACTTCCCGGCGCCGTTTGGGCCTAAAAATCCCACAATCTCCCCTTCATTTACCGTAAACGAAATGTCATTTAATGCCTTTTGCTGGCCATAAGTCTTGGTTAGGTTCCTTATTTTAAGGGACATAATGCTTTTGAGGTTCTATGAAGATCAAAGTTCAAGTTTATAGCTTTGTAGCTTCAAACGCGAAAGTTTGCAGCCGAAACTTTGAACTTTATGGCCTAAACGTGTTACTAACGCGCATTCAGGCTCATTAATTGCCATTGAACGGAATAGATTAATTATAGAAATTCGCACCAGAAATTAAACCATATGCGCCGTACCGTTTTTATATTCAGCTTTTTCCTTTCCTCCATTTGTGTTGCCCAGCAAGGGTACAACATCAAATTTAAAATTACTGGCCTGAAGGATACTACCATATACCTCGGCAATTATTATGGCGAGAGTACGTACCTGAAGGATACCGCCCGCGTGAGCAACAATGGTGAGTTCGTTTTTGAAGGAAAGAAATCACTTGTCTATCAGGGAGTTTATTTTCTCGTACTCGATAAGACTAAAATATTCGAAATGGTCGTTGGTGCCAACCAACATTTTAGCATGTCGACAACGGCCGATGATTATGTGAAGAATATGAAAGTAAATGGTGATGTCGACAACAAGCTCTTTTTTGAAAATATGATATTCAACATGGAGCGGCATAAAGAAGCCGAACCCTTTCTTAAAATAATTCAAGATAGCACCCTGGCGGAAGATAAAAAGAAAAGCGCACGCGAGGCTTTCGCTAAAATAAACGACAAAGTAGTCGCTTACCAAACAGAAATCATTTCCAAAAATCCTTCAACCATCACCGCCAAGATTCTAAAAGCCAGTCAGGTGGTTAAGATTCCTGATGCACCAAAAAAAGCGGATGGGACTGTCGACTCCACTTTTCAATTGCGATGGTATCGCGATCACTTCTTTGATAATTTTGACCTGGCAGATCCTGCCCTCATTTGTATGCCCAGACCCATGTATAGTGAAAAATTAACGGAATACCTGGATAAGCTATTTGTCCCCCAACCGGATACTATAACCAAAGCAATTGAGAAAATCATAGCTAAAGCGAAGAAGAACCAGGAAACCTATAAGTATGCGACATGGATTTGCCTGCTGAAATATCAACAACCAGAAATTATGGGGCTTGACGAAGTCTATGTGAACATCTATGATAAGTACTTTGCCACAGGTGAAATGAATTTCTGGGTAAACGACAAATTGAATAAGAACCTGAAAGACCATGCTGACCGGCTGCGCAAAAGCTTGGTTGGTAAGCAGGCTCCAAACCTGATCATGCAGGACGCCAACTTTAAGCCCCGGTCGATGTATGACATCAAGAATAAATACACGGTTCTTTTTATTTTCGATCCCGACTGCGCGCATTGTAAAGAAGAAACTCCCAAACTAGTCGCCCTTTACAATAAGAAGAAGTATGACCTGGAAGTTTATGCGGTGAGCGCTGATACATCGATGGCGAAAATGCGTGACTACATTAAGAATATGAACATGAAGTGGATTACGGTGAATGGCCCCAGAACATACGTTGGCCCTTATCAGGACCTTTATGATTCCAATACAACTCCATCCCTCTATGTCATTGATGAAAAGAAAAAGATCATTGCCAAAAAAGTGCCTGCAGAAAAGTTAGACGATTTTCTAACCCAGTTTGAGAAATTCCAGAAGGCAAAAGCCGCGGGGCAGACTAAGTCTCCATCAAAACTATAATCGTACACCAGGGGTTCAGAATCGTACAGTTGTTATTTTAATCAGAAAAAAAATGGCCGAATTTCGATAAAAATGGCCCTTTGTAACATTTTTCTATATTTCTCAGTCTTATATGCAACTATTCACTCGTTAGAGAGTATCTAATGGAGAGAATACCAAACTTAATACTTTTAATTATGGCCTTCCTTGATAAACTTCTCGGCAAAAAGAAAAAACCATCGCTAAAAGCGAAGTGCCCCATCACTAAAGAGCCTATAGAAGAGGGCTTTGGCTTCATGCTCACGACAGCGCAGGTAATTGCTTCAAAGAAATATTGGGATATGGTGATGACCGAACCAGAAACCATGTCTTATACGGTGTCTCATTTCAAAAATCAATCCAGTGGCACACAGATGCGAAATATGATCTTTGAAAAATACAGTAGCATAGAGAAACCGTGGATGATATCCGATTCATGCATTAACCTTTTTGAATCGATCGATAAGGGTTCAGCGCGTGAAAATGCAAAGAAGTGGTGGGAAAACGAAGGAAATTTTAATCCTGAGAATTCCGGACCGGCACTGAGTGCATTAGATCCTCAGACATATAACAATTTGAAAGACTATGCCGTTTTAGAAGCTGGTCGATCAAGAATAGTATTACAATAGATTTATAGGTTTAGGTCAGGTTGTCAAAGGCCCCGACTATGTCGGGGCCTTTTGTTTGGCCTAAGTTGAAAAAAATAGCCACGATTTAAATCGTGGCTATTTTGGCTGCGCTATCAATTATTCCTGTCAATAGTATATTGAACAAGCTGTATAAGAGACTGCTTGTAAACTGAATCGGGAAAGGCATCCAGGATTAGCAAAGCATCCTGATGAAACTTATTCATGGCCACATTCGCATACTCTATACCACCTGACTTCTTTACAAATTCGATGACTTCTTTTACCTTCTTCGGTTTGTCACTTTCATTTTTTACGATACTGATAACCCTTCTTTTTTCTAACCACCCTGCTTTGGACAATGCGTAGATTAGAGGCAACGTCATTTTCTTTTCCTTGATGTCGATGCCAACAGGTTTTCCGATTTCCAGCTCACCATAGTCAAACAAGTCGTCTTTGATTTGAAAAGCCATTCCAATCTTTTCACCAAACTGCCTCATTTTCCTGACAACCTCTTCTGTAGCACCGGATGAGCTTGCCCCAACGGAACAACAAGACGAAATCAGGGAAGCTGTTTTCTGCTTGATAATTTCATAATAAACATCCTCGGTAATATCAAGCCTTCTTGATTTTTCAAACTGCAATAATTCCCCCTCGCTCATTTCACGGACCGCATCCGTGACAATGCTCAATAAGTGGAAGTCTTTGTTCTCCACCGAAAGCATCAATCCCCGGGAAAGCAGGAAATCTCCTACCAACACCGCTATCTTATTTTTCCATAACGCATTCACCGAAAAGAAACCCCTTCGATAATTGGCCTCATCCACTACATCATCATGAACCAGGGTGGCAGTATGTAGTAATTCGATGAGGGATGCTCCTCTAAACGTTGACTCATTAATTTTTCCGCACATTCCGGCACTCAGAAAAACGAACATAGGGCGCATCTGTTTGCCTTTGCGTTTCACGATGTAACTCATGATTTTATCGAGGAGTAATACCCGGGTTTTCATTGATGCCCTGAACTTTGGCTCGAATTCTTCCATCTCTCGGGCAATGGGGGCTTTGATATTTTCCAGGCGTAAAGGCATGCGGCGCAATAATACGCATTGATTTTAAAGTGTTGAAGTGTTTTGAATGTTTTAGTATCCGGATCGATGCGAACGGAGTGAAGAGGCTGGAAAATTCCAGAATACAAAGAGGAACAATACATTTTTTGTGTCCTTTTGTGATTGTTGATAGCAAAAACACGTGACTTTTGGTGAGGGTCAATGGTCCAATTTACTATTTTCGAAAAATGAAAGTTGGTTGATCTTGCCCGTATTACCTATCTTAACAAATTGACTACCTTTTCAAAATTTAAGAAGTATCGCATTATTATGAATAAAAGAAAAACCGCTACCAGCATTCCTCCCACACCTTCCAATGTCATCCTCGAGCTTATATCCTACAATCGGGAAAAACACAGCAAATATGAAAGTCTGAATCCGGATGAGTTACTCTCCAGACTACAACCCGACCAGGTAAACTGGGTAAACCTTGACGGCCTTAATAATCTTGACATTATTGAAAAACTTCAGGCGCATTTTGGTCTCCACAGTTTAGTGGTGGATGACCTGCTGGCTGATCAACGACCCAAAGCCGAAGAATATGATGGCTACCTGTTCTTTACACTCAAAATGTTATACCGTATTGATGATACGGTGATAGACTATGAGCAGATAAGTTTTGTTTTGGGAAATAACTTTCTCATTTCATTCCAGGAAAAAGAAGGCGACCTGTTCGACGGCTTTCGGGATAGAATCCGTCTTGACCTTGGAAAGGTTCGGAAGAGACAGGCAGATTATCTGCTGTACCGGCTCATCGATATTATTGTGGATAATTACTACAATGTCCTGGATCGTGTTGGAGACCTCATTGACGAAATCGAAGAAAATGTTTATGAAAATCCGTCAAACAAGACTTTTCATAAAATCCAACAATTAAAAAAAGAATTGATTTACCTGCGCAAAGCCCTGTATCCTTTACGGGAGGCTCTTAGTAAAGTTGTAAAGGGCGAATCTGAATTTATTACAGAAGAAAATATCCGGTACTACTCCGATGTGTATGATCATGTTTCTCATCTCATTGATTCTTTGGATACTTATAAAGATCTTACTTCCAGCCTGCTCGATATACACATCAATGCGATGAACACGAAGATGAATGAGGTAATGAAAGTACTTACCGTCATCTCTACTATCTTTATGCCTTTAACTTTTATCGTTGGGGTATATGGCATGAATTTCGATTACCTGCCCGAGTTAAGATGGCCCTGGGGTTATTTCGGTGTTTGGGTAGTCATGGTTTTGATCGTAATAATGATGCTGATATTCTTCCGGCGAAAGAAATGGTTTTAGTCTGTTCCAATTTCTTCTTCCAGTGTTGCTTCAACCAGCTCAGGTAAGGTTTTACTCAGCTTGAGTATCTTGAATTTATAGTTGAACAAATTAAATGAATCTCCCTCTTTAAGGGAAGGTTTATAGAAGGTTAACATTCCTGATAATGTCTCATATTCTTCCGATGCAGGAAAAGGTACATCAACAAACTTATTGATATCATGAATGGACGATTGGGCAACGATCTGGTATACCTGCTTATCTAATGCCGTGACAATTTGTTGTTCATGATCATGCTCGTCCTGGATTTCGCCTACCAGTTCTTCCAGGATATCCTCGAGCGTAACAATGCCGATTGTTCCACCAAACTCACTCACCACAATTGCCATTTGTGTTTTCCGGCGTTGAAATTCCCGGAGCAAAACATCAATAGGTTTTGACTCCGGAATAAAGTGAGCTTGCCGCATCACCTCTTT
>Ga0184629_10000648_pt1 | contig 15307 bp, 16 predicted proteins | sample PLM4_32_b1_FD_133158 | JGI IMG/M metagenome (GOLD analysis project Ga0184629, IMG submission 133158) | Groundwater sediment microbial communities from an aquifer in East River, Colorado, USA - PLM4_32_b1 | ecosystem: Environmental > Terrestrial > Soil > Riparian zone | place: USA: East River... | reverse complement strand
CCTCAGGCCCCGCGGGCTCAAGGTCAGATCGCGGCGTCTGATGGCGAGGGCCAAGGTGGGCGGCGCCGTCGCCGGCGCAGGCGTCGCGGAGGGCGCAACCGAAACGGTCAGCCGCATCCCTCACACGACGGACAACAACCGCAACAACAACGTCCACTGGAGCCTCAGCATCTCGAAGCCGAGCAGAGGACGGACGACGACGACGATGACGGAGATGCCGAGGAACCCTCGGCCGCCACGGCGACGTCGCCGGAGCCCGCTCGCACGGAAGCCTCGTCCGCTCCCCATCAGGAGGGGGGCGGAGGACGGCGGCGGAGGCGCAGACGCGGCCGCCGCGGCAGGCGTCCCGATGGCGATCAATCGAACGGGACGTATCGTCAACCTGCGACGCACGGCGAATACCAATCGGCGCCCGGCGAACAGCCTCGCCACGAGACGCACACTCAGGATTCGGAGACCGCAGCGATCGAGCCTAATGCTCCCTCGTCGCCCCAATGGTCGCTGAGCGAACAGCGCAGCGAGACGCGAGTCCTCGCAAGCGACCCGGAGCCATCAACTCCGCGAGAGGAGTTCACGCCTTCGAAGCATCCGGAACCAGCTGCCGCCCTTGAGGCCGAGCCCGAAGCGGGCGAACCTCGCGAGGCGCGCAAGGGCTGGTGGCAGCGACGCTTCAAGATATGAGCTCGATCGTATGAAGCAGACGCCGCAAGGATGGTCGGGAAACTCTGCGCACGAATTCGATAGCGCTGCTGCCGACGTCTATCTTGGGAAGTACATCCTCATCGGCGTGACCTATGTGGGCTCCGCCGGCCAGGTTGAGGACAGCGTGCAGATGCATGGCGTGGTGGAGAGCGCATCCCGGGATGGAATTAAGGTTTCATTGAAGGGCGAACGCGAGGGGCAGTCATGGACCATGCCCGCCGATCCGAGCGCCATTTCTCCGGCACAGCCAGGGCGTTACGAACTGCCGGAAACCGGCGAGATCGTCGAGAATCCCGATTTCATCTGCACTTGGATGGTGCAAAAACCGCAGGCGTCATAGACGTTCGGTTCATTACAAGATGGCGATCGGCATTGACCATGGTAGGCTCCAATCCTACGGTCGCTGGTTGGCGGGGTAGATAGTCGAAAACGGAGCATGGCGTGAGATTCGTCCCCCCACTTCTCCGGCCAGTCCTCGGCGCCATGCTCGCCGCGCTCGCCATTTTCTGGATCGCCACCGCACCGCCTGCGCATGCGCAAGGTGCGCCGTCGCTGATCCGCGACACCGAGGTCGAGCGCGTGGTGCGCGTCTATCTCGATCCGCTGCTGCAAGCCGCGGGGTTGTCGCCGGAAGCGGTCCGCCTCTTCATCGTCAACGATTCGTCGATCAACGCCTTCGTCGCCGAAGGCCAGAACATGTTTATTCACACCGGCCTCATCATGGCACTCGATACGCCGAATGAGCTCTCGGGCGTGCTCGCGCATGAAACCGGACATCTCGCCGACGGCCATCTCGTCCGCATGCAGGCGGGCGTTCGCGCAGCTTCGGTTCCGCTGATCTTGTCCATGGTGATTGGCGTTGCGGCAATCGCGGCCGGTGCGGGTGACGCGGGTTCGGCGATCCTGATGGGCGGCCAGCAGATCGCGCAGCGCACCTTCCTCGCTTTTTCCCGAACCCAGGAATCCGCGGCCGACCAGGCCGGCATCCGCTACCTCGCTGCGACGAAGCAATCCGGCCGCGGCATGGTGAGCGTCTTCAAGCGCTTCGAGAACCAGGAGATCCTTACCGATCAGCGCCGCGATCCTTTCGCACAGTCTCATCCTGTCGCCGGCGATCGCATGTCCGCGCTCTCATCGCTGGTCGAGGCGTCGCCTTATCGGGACATCAAGGACAGCCCGGATTCGCAATACGCCTACGACATGCTGAGAGCGAAGCTCAGAGGCTATATCGAGCGGCCCGAAGTGACGCTGCGCAGGTACCCAACATCCGAACTGTCCAAGCCCGCTCGGTATGCGCGCGCGATGGCCTATTTCCGTCAGCCCGAAATGCAGAAGGCGTTGGCCGAGATGGAGGGCCTGCTCAAGGAAGAGCCGGAGAATCCGTACTTCCTGGAGATGTACGGGCAGATCAAGGTCGAGATGGGCAAAGTGGAAGAAGGCATAACGCCATATTCGCAGGCGGTGAAAATTCTTCCCGATGCGCCGCTGCTCCGCGTGGCGCTCGGCGCTGCGATGCTGGGTACCGAGAATCCCCGCTACACCGAGCAAGCCGTGAAGGAGCTGCAGGCCTCCATCGATCTCGAGGGCGACAATGCATTCGCGTGGTATGAGCTCGCTCAGGCTTACGCACGCATGGGCCAGACCTCGAAGGCGGAGCTCGCGACCGCGGAGCGCTATTTCGCGCTTTATTCGTTCCCGCAAGCGCAACAGTTCGCCGGGCGCGCACTGCGTCAGCTGCCGCAAGGTTCAACCGATTGGCAGCGCGCAAACGACATCATCTCCATCTCGATGTCTCAGCAAAAAGAGCAAAGAGGGCGTTAAACCTCATGGATTGGAAGTCAACACTGAAACTGGCCGCGGGTGGCGCGGCTCTCTTTGCGCTCGGAGCGGTTACAACCGCCGTCGCCATCGGGCGGCTCCCGGTCTCCGTCGGCGTATGGGCCAACCGCGAGCAGATTGAGCAGGTTGTTCAGGAATACCTGCTTCGCAATCCCGACATCATCGTCCAGATGACTAACCGTCTGGATCAGCAGCAAATGGTGTCCGAACAAAAGGCGCGCGACGATGCGTTGTTCGATGTCGGCGGCGTAAGAGCCCTTGTCGATCCGAAGGTCGCTTTCGTGGTGGGGCCGGCGGATGCGAAGGTGACGGTTGCCGAATTCTTCGATTATCGCTGCCCGCACTGCAAAGTATCGCTCGCGGCAGTGAAAAGTTTGATCGACAGCGGCATGAAGGTTCGCGTCGCGCTCATCGAGCGCCCGATCCTGACGCCGGATTCGCATATGGCCGCACTTGCTGCGGTCGCGGCCCGCAAGCAGGAAGGCAAATACCTGCCGTTCCATCTGGCGCTGATGGAAACCTCGGGCGAGCTGCCGAAGGAGCGCATTCTGGATATCGCGAAGTCGGTTGGGCTCGATACCGCTCGGCTCGAACGCGACATGGCCGATCCCTCGGTCGTCGAGTCGATCAACGCGTCGACCGCGCTGGCCAACCAGCTCAAGTTCAACGGTACGCCAACCTTCGTCATCAACGATCGGATCATCATGGGCGAGCTCCGCGGCGATGAGCTCCAATCGATGGTCAGAGCCCTCAGCGGATAACATTTTTCATCACAGGAGGTGGGGATGACTGCGTACAACGTGGTGCGCTTTCGCGTCAAACCCGGTCGAGACCAGGAGTTCGTCGACCTGCACCGCAAAGCCAACGCGGATTTCAAGGGTTGGCGAAACGGTGCGCTGGTGAAGACCGGCAATCAGACCTATTGCCTCGTCGGCGAGTGGGACAGCTTCGACAACATCGTCGCCGCGCGTCCCGGCTTGATCGGGATGCTCGACAGCGTCCGTGACATGCTCGAGGACCTCGGCAACGGCCTTGGCGTCACCGACCCGGTCTCCGGCGAGGCGGTCTTGCAGCTCAAGATGGCCAGGGCGAAGGCGAGCGCAAAGCCGAAGGCGAAGAAGAAAGCGGCCGCCAAAGCCATGCGGAAACCGGCGAAGAAAAAGAAAGCGGCCAAGAAGAAAGCCGCGAAGCGCCGCAGACGGTAGCGAATCGCTAGATCAGTCCCGCGAGTGGCGAGGACGGATCGGCGTATTGCTTCTTCGCCATCCGGCCCGAGAGATAAGCGAGCCTGCCGGCCTCGACCGCGTGCTTCATCGCGCGCGCCATCATCACCGGGTTCTTGGCTTCGGCAATCGCGGTGTTGACGATCATCCCGTCGCAGCCGAGTTCCATGGCGATGGCCGCATCCGAGGCCGTGCCGACGCCGGCATCGACGATGACCGGCACGCGCGACTGTTCGACGATCAGCCTTATATTGATCCGGTTCTGGATGCCGAGGCCGGAACCGATGGGTGCCGCGAGCGGCATGATCGCAGCCGCGCCGATCTCTTCCAGCTTCTTCGCCAGCAGTGGATCGTCCGTGCAGTAGACCATGACCTGGAAACCCTCGCGCACCAGCACCTCGGTCGCGCGCAAGGTTTCCAGCATGTCGGGGTAAAGCGTCTTCTTGTCGCCGAGGACTTCGAGCTTCACGAGGCTCCACCCACCGGCCTCACGTGCGAGGCGCAGAGTCCTCAGCGCGTCCTCCGCCGTGTAGCAGCCGGCCGTGTTCGGCAGGTAGACGTATTTCTTCGGGTCTATGAAATCGACCAGGCGCGGTGCGCCTGGGTCCATCACGTTCACGCGCCTGAGCGCCACCGTGACCATCTCGGCGCCGGAGGCCTCGAGCGCAGCGGCGTTCTCGGCATAGCTCTTGTACTTTCCGGTTCCGATGATGAGGCGCGACTTGAGCTCGCGGCCCGCGACGACGAACGGTTTGTCCACGATCGGGGAGGAACCGCTCATGTCGTTGCCGCCGCCGATGAACTGGACGATCTCGAGGCGGTCGCCCTCGGTGAGCGGAACCGCGCGGTACGTCGAGCGCGGCACGATCTCGAGGTTGCGCTCGACCGCCACTTTGGCCGGATCGAGGGACAGGTGCCGAAGCAGCCCATCCACCGTCAACGGGCTAGGAAAATCGCGGTGTTCTCCGTTAAGACATACACGCAACGCCATTGAGAGAGGCTCTCCTGTTTCAGTTTGCCCGGCAGGCCAGTATAACGCCGCTTCCCAATCGGCTCGCCCGCCGTTTCACCATCGTTTAGCGCATTTTCGGGGGCATTTCAGGCCATGACATTACCGGTATATGTCCTTAACGGGCCCAACCTCAATCTGATTGGGAGCCGCGAGCCGGAAGTCTATGGCCGGCAAACACTTTCCGACATCGAGAAAACCGTCACCACACGCGCCAAGAAGCTTGGCCTCGAGGTCGTATTCCGCCAGTCGAACCACGAGGGCGAGCTGGTGGACTGGGTCCAGGAGGCGCGAACCAAGGGCTCGGGCGTCATCATCAACGCGGGCGCGTATTCCCATACGTCGATCGCCCTTTTGGATGCCCTCCGGGCGGTGGAAAAGCCGATTATCGAGGTGCACCTCACCAATCTTCATCAGCGGGAGCGATATCGGCACCACTCCTATGTCAGCGCGGTCGCGAAAGGCGTGATCATGGGGTTCGGCAGCATGGGCTATGTGATGGCCCTGGACGCGATGGCGGCGCTTGTCGGCACGGGCAAGGCAACGCTGCAATGAGCGACAATAAGCGCAAATCCTTTCGCTCGCGGCTGACACAATACCTCAAGGGCGAGACGACGCCCGGCGTCGATTCCGATGTCGTGCGCGAGATGGCCAAGCTGCTCGAAGAGACCGGCTTGAGCGAGATCGAGGTCGAGCGCGGAGGCGTCCGCGTCCGCGTGGCGCGCGAACGTCCGGGCGCCTCCAACTCCAACGGGAACTCTGCTGCTCAAACGCGTGCGGAGTCCGTGGCGACGTCAGCGATCGAGCCCAACAGCGGTCAGGAGCCGGCGCCGAAGCGCGGAACGTTGGTCACCTCGCCGATGGTGGGCACCGTCTATCTCGCGCCACAGCCCGGGGCGCCGCCCTTCGTGAAACTCGGCGACGAAGTGACCGACGGCACGGTGTGCATCATCGAAGCGATGAAGACGATGAATCCCGTCGCAGCGCCGGTCGCCGGCCGCATCGCCGAGATCCTCGTGCGCGACGGCCAGCCGGTGGAATTCGGCGAGCCGCTGATGCGGATCGAATAGTGTCGTGGTTTCGAAGTTCGCAGGATTGTCGATATCAGGCGCTTTGCGAACTTCGAAACCAAAACGACACTAGGAATCAATAGGTTGCTAGTGTCCTTCGATTCCGAAATTCGCCAGGAGCCCTATATAGAGATGAAACGAATTTCGGAATCGGGACACTAGCGAGATGATCGAGAAGGTCCTGATCGCCAATCGTGGAGAGATCGCCCTCCGCGTCAACCGCGCGTGCAAGGAGATGGGCATCGCGACGGTCGCGGTGCACTCGACGGCCGATGCCGAGTCCATGCATGTGCGGTTGGCGGACGAATCGGTCTGCATCGGGCCGCCGCCGGCGAGCCAGTCGTACCTGAACATCCCCGCGATCATCTCGGCCTGCGAGATCACGGGCGCGGACGCGATCCACCCAGGCTATGGCTTTCTCTCCGAGAATGCGCATTTCGCCGACATCGTGAAGGCGCACAAGATCGTCTTCATCGGCCCGCAGCCGGAGCACATCCGCCTGATGGGCGACAAGGTCGCGGCAAAGAAGGCGGTGAAGGAGCTCGGCATCCCGACGGTGCCCGGCTCGGACGGTGCGATCGAATCCGACGATGAGGCCAAGCAGCTTTCCGAGCGCATCGGCTTTCCGGTGCTCGTAAAAGCCGCCGCGGGGGGCGGCGGGCGCGGGATGAAGATCGCGCGTTCGGCGGCCGAGCTTTCCGAGGCGCTGTCCACCGCGCGCGCCGAAGCCAATGCGGCGTTCGGCGACGACACCGTCTATATCGAGAAATATCTCGAGAAGCCGCGCCACATCGAGATCCAGGTGATCGCGGATTCCTACGGCAAGGTCTTGCATCTCGGCGAGCGCGACTGCTCGCTTCAGCGCCGCCATCAGAAGGTGTGGGAGGAAGCACCCTCCCCTGCCCTCAACGTCGATGCGCGTGCGGAGATCGGTGCGGTTGTCACCGGTGCGCTAACGAAACTTGGTTATCTCGGCGTCGGGACCGTCGAGTTCCTCTACGAGAACGGGCAGTTCTATTTCATCGAGATGAACACGCGGCTCCAGGTGGAACATCCTGTGACCGAGTTGGTCACGGGCCTCGATCTCGTGCGCGAGCAGATCCGCATCGCGGATGGTGGGCATCTGGACTTCGAACAGAGCGACATTACGATCGCCGGCCACGCCATCGAGTGCCGCATCAACGCCGAGGACCCGTTCACCTTCAGGCCGTCGCCGGGACGCATCACCGACTTCCACGCGCCGGGCGGCTTGGGTGTGCGGATGGATTCAGCGGCCTACTCCGGCTACACGATCCCGCCCTATTACGACAGCCTTGTCGGCAAGCTGATCGTGCATGGGAAGAGCCGCAACGAATGTCTGATGCGCCTAAGGCGCGCGCTCGACGAGCTCGTTGTCGGCGGCATCGACACAACGATTCCTCTGTTCCAGGAACTGATCAAGCAGCCCGAAATCCTCGATGGCGCTTACAATATCCACTGGCTGGAAAACCACCTCGCGCATCGCTCCGCCGGACGGAAGTAAGATTTCGTTAACCTTCGGGGGCGTCTAATTCCGCTGGCAGTCATGCGGGGGCAAACCATGGAACAGATCCCACTCGTGGATTTTCGAGCCGACGAATTTGTCCGGATGTCGATCGAGGACCGTATCCGCCAATGTCGCGCCTTGGCCGACGAGGCTAAGTATTTCGCGACTGTGGCCGACCGCGAAATGCGCGGCGACTACATCGGGCTTTCGCAGCACTGGTCGGAGCTGGCCGACGAATTGACGCGGCAGGCGAAGTAGGTCCAGTCCGCCCAAGGTCCAACAGTTTAGCCGCCTTGCGTGGCCGCGCACGGTGACTCGCCTCATCCTTTGTCCCTCCCTATGATCGCGGCTGCCGCACGAGGGGAGAAACCATGTTCGAAGGACTTGGACGCTGGTTGCGGGAGAGACTGGGTCAAACCCCCATAACGTTTAGCGCAGACCTTTGAAACATGGCTTTGCGCTATCGCGCCGATATCGATGGGCTTCGGGCAGTCGCGGTCGTCGCGGTCATCCTCTATCACTTCAAGGTTCCGGGTTTCGCCGGCGGTTTTTTCGGCGTCGATGTCTTCTTCGTAATCTCCGGGTTCTTGATCACCTCGCTCATATCCCGCGAGCTCGAGGAGCAGCAATTCTCGCTGATCCATTTCTACGAACGGCGGGTGCGCAGAATAGTCCCGGCGCTCGTCGTGGTGCTATTCGCGGTGAGCATCATTGCGTTTTGGGAGCTCTTCCCGCTCGCCTATAAGCGATTTGGCCGGAGCGTCGCTGCAACGAGCGTGTTCCTCTCAAACGTCGAATTCTGGCTCGAAGCGGACTATTATTTCGGTGTTTCGGCCCATGAGAGGCCCCTGCTGCACACATGGTCGCTGGCGGTCGAGGAGCAATTCTATCTACTGTTTCCGCCGTTGTTGATGCTTCTCGCCCGCCGTCCCAAGCGATGGACAATCGTCGTTGTCGCATTGCTCGCCGCTGGGTCCTTCGGTTTCGCGGCATGGAGCTCATTCACCGACCCACTGAACGGATTCTATTTGTTTCCCTCACGCATCTGGGAGCTGCTGCTTGGAGCCTTGATCGCACTCGGCGCCCTTCCGATCGCATCGAGCCAACGGGTCAACAACACGCTCGCGGCGCTGGGTATGGGAATGATCGTATACGCCATCGCGGCTTACGCGATCGTTCCTGGCATCAACGTCCTGCTTGCCTGCGCGGGCGCGGCTCTCGTCATCCTAGCCGGTCTTAAAGACGATCCTCTGGTCAACCGGCTCCTGAGCACTCGATATCTCGTGTTCATCGGTCTGATTTCATACTCGCTCTATCTTTGGCATTGGCCGCTCTACGTTTTTGCGACCTATCACGTTGGGGGCGACCTCACGCCATTTGAGAGCGTTTGTTTCATTGCAGCGTCATTTGCGATTGCCGCGGTCTCCTGGCGCTTTGTCGAACAGCCATTTCGTCGGCCGGGCGGCGTCGTGCCGCGCCGTCAGCTTTTCCTGCAGACGGCGGCGGTTATGTCGGTTCTGGGCGTATCGGGCGTCGCCATTCATCTGGCCAATGGCATGCCGCAGCGGTTCACGCCGGACGTGCAGACGGCTCTTGCGCCTCAAACGAATCGCCCCTGGTTTAGTTGCGATCCCGGGCAAGGCGAAGAAACGGCCCTTGAATGGATGTGCAGCACTGGTCGATCAGGCGCGCCTGTAACATACATGGTATGGGGCGACTCGCATGCGCTGTCTCTTTGGCCTGGAATTGCGCACGCTGCTGACCGCTCTGGACATTCGGGCATGTTGTCAGCGATGGGTGGGTGCCTCCCGTTCGTTGAACCGAAATATCCGCTGACGGACCTATGTCGGCGCCACAACGAGGCGACCCTTGCTCTCCTGCGAACGCAGAAGATCCGCGACGTCATCCTGATTGGTCGCTGGCCCGCCTACACGGAGTCCTCCCGATATACCCTAGACCGCGAATTGAGAGACGCAACACCGATCAGCAAGGCCGTGTCGTTGGAGGATACTCACCGCGATTTTGGGCTGGCGGTCGACGATATCCTTTACAAGCTTCGCGCCATGGGTCTTCGCGCCATCATCGTCGCCCCCATACCGGAAATCGGCGTGGACGTACCCACCACTTTGGCTCGCCGTCGCATGCGAGGTCTCTCCGACGATTTCGGTCCCACGCGGGCCGCGTTTGAGGCGCGCAACAAGACCATGCTCGATCGGCTTGCCTCCATGGACGGCCGCGTCCAGCGTGCATATCCCCACCTTGTGCTTTGCGACGGCCCCACTTGCGCAGTTACCCGCGAACGCAAACCCTTATACTTCGATGACAATCATCTTACTCCTCTTGGAGCGGACTTGGTCGGCACGATCTTCGAGCCGATTTTTGCAGATCACCAATAGGGCGTGATGATGTTCGCCACCTCGGAACGATGGTCGCTCGAGATTGCAAGCCCGGAGCTGATCTGGCGCTTCGCACAGACTGTTGAAACATGACTTTGCGCTATCGCGCCGACATCGATGGGCTTCGAGCGGTCGCGGTGGTCGCGGTCATCTTTTATCATCTCAATGTGCCGGGGTTCTCGGGCGGGTTTGTCGGGGTCGATGTTTTCTTCGTGATCTCCGGCTTTCTGATTGCTTCGCTCATCTCGCGCGAGCTGGAGGAGGGGCGATTTTCTCTTCTCTCCTTCTACGAACGCCGTGTACGGAGAATAGTGCCCGCGCTTGTCGTGCTGCTGTTGGCTGTCAGTGCTCTCGCTTTTTGGGAGCTCTTTCCGGCCGCCTATTTGCGATTCGGCCAGAGCGTCGCCGCAACGAGCGTCTTCCTCTCGAACGTCGAATTCTGGCGGGAGTCGGATAACTATTTCACCTTTCTCTCTCTGGAAAAGCCTCTGGTTCACACCTGGTCATTGGCGGTCGAAGAGCAGTTCTATCTTCTGTTTCCGCCCTTGTTGATGCTGCTGGCAGGCCGGCCGAAGCAATGGACCCTCGCCGTTCTCGCGGCGCTCGCCGCGATCTCCCTTGGCTTCAGCATATGGAGCGTGTTCGTCGCCCCCCTTGCCGGGTTCTACCTATTTCACACCCGAATTTGGGAGCTGCTGTTGGGCGCATTGATCGCTGTCGGCGTCGTTCCGATCAGGTCAACCCGAAGCGTCAACAATGTGCTCGCGGCGTTGGGGATATCGATGATTGCCTTCGCCGTCGCGATCTACACGAGCCGCACAGGGTTTCCGGGCCTTGCGGCGCTGCTTCCCTGCGTAGGTGCGGCACTCATCATATACGCGGGACTGACAGACGCCCCGGCGATCAACCGGATCTTGAGTTCGAAACCGATCGTCTTCGTCGGTCTGATCTCCTATTCGCTCTATCTGTGGCATTGGCCGATCTACGTTTTTGCGACCTATCATCTTGCGCGCGACCTCTCAGCGGCTGAGAAGGCCGCTCTCGTCGCGGCATCTTTTGCGATTGCCGCTTGTTCTTGGCGATTTGTCGAACAACCATTTCGTCGACCGGGCGGCGTGGTGCCGCGCCGTCAACTTTTCGTCCAAGCGGCGGCGATCATGATCGTTCTCGGCGTATCGGGCGCCGGCATATATCTGGCCGATGGGGTGCCGCAGCGGTTCACGCCTGAAGTGCAAGCAGCGCTCGCACCCCAAACCTATTTCCGCCGATTCAGCTGTGATCCGGGGCGAAGCGAACAAACGCCAGCGGGAGTGATGTGCAGAATGGGTCGAGCGGAAGGCCCCGCAACGTTCATCGTATGGGGCGACTCGCATGCGCAAGCACTCAGCCCCGCGATAGACCGCGCTGCGGAACGCTTGGAGCGCTCCGGTTTGATGTCAGCGCTTGGAGCCTGTCCGCCATTCATTGGAACGACATTTCCCTTGTCCGATAGATGCCAGCAGCACGGCCAGGCGACGTTTGCCTTTCTACAAGCGCAGAAGATCAGGCACGTCATCCTGATCGGTCGTTGGTCCGCGTATGCGGAGTACTCGGACTACATCCGAGACAACGAAACGAGAGCGGCGCGCACGCCATTGCTGCGGATCCGGGAAGGCTGGTCGTTGGAAGACACTCGCCGCGCGTTCGCTCAGGCGCTCCACGAAACCATAGCCACGCTTCGCGCTATGGGCATCAGGGTCACCATTGTCGGGCCAGTCCCGGAAATTGGCATGAATGTACCGACCACTTTAGCGCGCCGTCGTCAGCGCGGGCTGCCCGAAGCCATTGGTCCCACACGAGCCGAATTCGAGGTGCGCAACAAGGCGATTCTCGATCAGCTTGCGGCCATGGAGGACGATGTCCGGCGCATCTATCCCGACAAGGTGCTATGCGACGATACCCGTTGCGCAGTCACACGGGAGGGAAAGCCGCTATACTTCGATGATCATCATCTTCATCGTTTTGGAGCGGAATCCATCAGCGCGATTTTCGAGCCCATTTTTGCAGATCAACCATGAGGCCTGATTTGATGTTCGCCACACTCGAACGATGGTCGCCGGAGATTCTGAGCCTGACGCGGATCGCATTCGGGATCACCTTCGTCGAGCACGGCACGCAGAAGCTGTTCTCGTTCCCGTTGGAACCCGTGGGCGCGCTGGGTCCGGGCATGCTGCTGTTCGTCGGCCTTCTGGAAGCGATTTGCGGGACGTTGGTGGCGCTGGGGCTCTTCACGCGGATTGCCGCGTTCCTCCTCTCGGGCGAGATGGCGATCGGTTATTGGGCGCTGCATGTGCCGCAGAGCTTCTATCCGATCATGAACGGTGGCGAGATCATGGTGCTCTATTCCTTCGGCTTCCTCTATTTCGCCGCCAAAGGGCCCGGGCCGTGGAGCTTGGATGCCAAACTGAAGGCGGCTTAATATTGCGCTCGTGACCGCGATCAATCCCGAAGAGCTGCTGCTGGCCTATCGCCTGGGGATCTTCCCAATGGCGGAGAGCCGCAACGCCAAGGACGTTCTGTGGGTCCGGCCGCACGAGCGCTGCATCCTGCCGCTCGACAAGTTCCATGTACCGCGCCGTCTTGCCGACACGGTCAAGTCCGACCGCTACGTCGTCACGGTCGACAGCGCTTTCGCGGATGTGATTCGCGGTTGCGCGGAAACGAGACCCGATCGCCGCGACACCTGGATCAACAAGCCCATCGTCGACGTCTTCATGACGCTGCATGAGCGCAGGCTCGCGCACAGCGTCGAGGTCTGGTTCCAAGGGGAACTCGTGGGCGGACTTTATGGTCTCAGTCTCGCATCGGCATTTTTCGCCGAAAGCAAGTTCTCGCGCATGCGCGACGCAAGCAAAGTCGCACTCGTGCATCTTGCCGCGCGGCTCAAGGCCGGCGGTTATACGCTGCTGGATGCGCAGTTCCCCAATCCGCACCTTGAGCAGTTCGGCGCGCTGACCGTGACCGAAGAACGGTTCCAGGGCCTGTTGGCACATGCGCTTTCGCGCGAGGCGGACTTCTATCTGCGGAGCGGGGGGGTGCCGGGTGCGGAAGCGCCAGGCGGACGGACGGGGGGGGGCGGCAGATCTGCAGGCGGTAATTTTTCCGCAGGGCCCGGCTGGTCGGTCCTGCAGGTGATCACCCAGACGTCGTAGACCGGATGCTCGAGCGCGCTTAACGCGGGCGTCGATGCAAACATCCAGCCGGAGAACATGCGCTTCGGCTCTTCGCCCGGCCGTCCGTCATCGATCTGAAGGAACGCGTTCGTCTCGGGCGGCTCCTCGGGCGGCACCGTATAGCAATAGCGCGCGGTGATCGTCAGCGTGCCGAAGCGGACCGGCAAACCCGCGGGCGCGAGCACATCGATTGCGCGGCCCGTGATCTTGTCGAGACCGCGCAGGACCACCATGCGCCGGACGCCGCGCGCATCGGGGACTGCGTCCGCGACCGTCGGCGTGCGGGCGGCAGTCGGTGCTGCCGTCTGAGGTTGGGGTTGTGGCTGCGGCGCAGCCATCGCAGCGCCGCTCGCATACGCAGCAGCGGCAAACGCAGAAACGAACGCAACAAGTCTCACTTCGGCGCCTCACTTGCTCCGAACATTGCCTTGCCGAGCAGGCCCAACAGGTCGATCGATCCTTGCGTGTTCTCGATCTCGCCGCCGGGCGCGATCGGCATTTGCGATCCGCCGGGTTCGATCGAGACGTATTGATTGCCCAAGAGGCCGTCCGAGGTGATGCGGACCGACGAATCCTCAGGAAGCTTCACGCTGCTCTCGAGTGAAATCGTGAGCACCGCATTGTAGGTCATCGGATCGAGCGCCATGCGCGAGACGGTTCCAACCTTGATCCCCGACAAGCGGACATCGGTGCCGATATTGACGCCGTCGGCGCGGTTGAACTTCGCGGTCACTTCGTAGCCCGAGATCGGTCCAGCGCCTGTGCTGGAATAGGCGAACACCAGAAACGCGGCCGCGATCGCGATCACGACGGCGCCGATCAGTGTTTCAACCGCCGAGTTCTGCATCAGCTTGGCCGCCACGCTTCGTAGTCACCCGTTGCGGGCGGACGCTTGCCCTCGGCCCACAGGCTTCCCTCCGGATGATAGGCCTGCTTGGTGCCGGTGAAATTCGGTTCGTGCGGCGTTTCCCAGGACTGCGTCTTCAGGGGCTCGATCGTCGGCGGCTTGTCGAACGTGTGATGCAGCCAGCCATGCCACTCGGGCGGAACGCGCGAAGCCTCGACGGTCCCGGCATAGATCACCCAGCGCCGCTTGCGGTCCTTGGTCTCGTAATAGCGATTGCCGAAAGTATCCTCGCCGACCTTCTGGCCTGAAAACCACGTGGTGACGAGCGTGCCCGGCGTCGCGTCGCGCCACCAGACGAAAGCCTTACCCAACCAAGACATCGAGCGTCATAACTCCTGTGCAGCCCAAGCCGGTGCGCAAAGAGCGCGGACTATAGGCGCGAGCCTTCGCAACGCCAACCAACGGTTCTTGTCACATATTTGATTCTTTTACGGCTCACCATTCCTCTTGCGACTCAGCCGAGACTGATTCGCCACGAAGGCGCTTTTACGGCGCGCATCTCCGATTCCCGTGATCGCCAAGTGTGCGGCACTTTCGCAGGGCTCTATTCACTTTGTTGTCCACAGAGTGTCCACAGCACTTGAGGCGTCCGCCGTAAGGCGCTGAAAGGGAAGTAGGATTAGGCCACCGGCTTATCCTCTAGATGTTTGCGCTGACCACAGCATCTAGAGCCACTTCCCCCTTGCAATACAATTAGTGGGGTCTTAGCCTCACCGTCCTTCGCCGCTGTTTCCGGCGAAGGCACCAGACAACCAGACGAGCACTTCGGAGGAAGCGCGGCGAACAGCCGTTTCTGAGAGGCCCTCGCTTTGTCCGGTGAGGGGGCCAGTGAAGCAAGCACTAGGGGGAAATTATGCGCGTGCGCCGGCTGTTCACCGTTGATGGGAAATCGCCTTACGAGGGCATCGGATTCAACACGGCGACCAGCGAGATTCGGAATCCGGATGGGTCGGTGGTGTTCAAGCACGAGGGGATCGAGATTCCCGACAGCTGGAGCCAGGTCGCCTGCGACGTGATGGCCCAGAAATATTTCCGGCGCGCCGGCGTGGCGGCGCGGCTGAAGCCGGTCAAGGAAGCGGACGTGCCGTCGTTCCTGTGGCGTCAGGTGCCCGACGGCGAGACGAGCTATGGCGGCGAGACGAGCGTGAAGCAGGTGTTCCATCGCCTGGCGGGCACGTGGACGTATTGGGGATGGAAGGGCGGATATTTCGATGGCGAAGACGATGCGCGCGCGTTCTACGACGAGATGTGCCACATGCTGGCGACGCAGAAGGCGGCACCCAATTCTCCCCAGTGGTTCAACACGGGCATGCATTGGGCCTATGGCATCGACGGGCCGAGCCAAGGCCATTACTACGTCGATCACAAGACGGGCGAGCTCAAGAAATCCGATTCGGCTTACGAGCACCCGCAACCGCACGCCT
>Ga0184629_10000647_pt1 | contig 15325 bp, 10 predicted proteins | sample PLM4_32_b1_FD_133158 | JGI IMG/M metagenome (GOLD analysis project Ga0184629, IMG submission 133158) | Groundwater sediment microbial communities from an aquifer in East River, Colorado, USA - PLM4_32_b1 | ecosystem: Environmental > Terrestrial > Soil > Riparian zone | place: USA: East River... | reverse complement strand
GCGATTCCCAACGCCGCGTTGCGCACCCAAAGCGACGTCGCCTCGGCGGCGCAGGTCCTGGGCCTCGATCCGCAGGCCGTGCAACAGCAGCTCGCCCAGGCCGAGGCTTCGCCCCGCGACAGCAGCGGCGCCACGATGGGCGGCGGCGGGGCACGCGCGGACGCCAATCCCCCGCAGGCGGGAACAGCGGGGCAGGCGACGCTGACGTTGCCCGATGGCCGCCAGATTCCCCTGCCCGCCGGAGTGAGCGCGGAGCAGGTCCAGGCGGCGATGCGGAAACGGTTCTCTGGCGGCCAGCTGTCGCCGGCCGAGCAGGCGATGCTACGACAGGTGTTCGCGCAGTTCCGGGGTGGCGCGGGGGGTGGACCCGGTGGCGGCATGCGGCGGCAGACGAACGAGGTCGGCGGCCGCTACATCGTGTTCGTGGTCCGCAACGGCACCCCCACGCCGCTGCAGATCCGGACCGGGCTCACCGACCTCGACTACTCCGAGGTGACGAGCGGGCTGACCGAGAAGGACACCGTCCTGGTGTTGCCGTCGGCATCGCTCGTCAACTCGCAGAAACAGTTCCAGCAGCGCGTGCAAACGATGACCGGCGGAGGCATCCCCGGGATGCGGCAGCAGCCGCAGAGTGGCGGGACGCAGAAGGCCCCCACGCCGAGGTAATCATGCTGCTCGACGAGACGGTCCGCGTCGCCCTGCAGGCCATCCGGGCGAACAAGCTGCGGTCGCTGCTCACGGCGCTGGGCATCATCATCGGCGTCGGCGCCGTCATCACGATGATCGCGCTCGGCACTGGTGCTCGGAAAGCGATCGAGGCGCGCATCCAGGCCCTGGGCCCCACCCTGCTCACGCTCTTTGCGGGTCAGAGCTTCCGGGGCGGCGTCGCCACGAACAACCGGGTGAGCCTCACGATGGACGACGACACCGCCCTGGCCCACAACGCCCGTTACCTGTCGGCGGTGGTCCCGGAGCTGGCCGGCAACCTCCAAGTCCAGAAGGGCAGTCAGAACGCCAATGTCAATATCGTCGGGACGATCCCGGAGTACGTACCGGTGCACGCTTACGAATTGACCGCCGGCCGGATGTTCACCACCGGGGAGGACCAGGCGCGGCGGCGGTTCGCCGTCATCGGCTCCGCGGTTCCCAACATGTTCAACGCCAACGGCGCGGCGATGATCGGACAGGAAATCCAGGTCCGGGGCATCCCGTTCACCATCATCGGCGTCCTGAGCGAGAAGGGGTCGCAGGGCTTCAACAACCCCGACGAGCAGGTCCTCATCCCGCTGCAGACCGCGCGCTTTCGCATCATGGGCACCGACCGGCTGCGCTCCATCACCTGCCAGGTGGACAGCCTCCAGCACATGAACCTGGCGATGATCGAGATCGAGGGCGTGCTGCGCCGCCAGCACAAGATCCGCGCCGGGGGTGAGAACGATTTCCAGATCCGCAACCAGGCAGACGTGCTCTCGACGTTCCAGCAGACGACGCAAACCTTCGGCTTCCTGCTGGCGGGGATCGCCGCCGTCAGCCTGCTCGTGGGCGGCATCGGGATCATGAACATCATGCTGGTCTCGGTCACCGAGCGCACCCGCGAAATCGGCGTCCGCAAGGCGCTCGGCGCCACCCGAAGCAACATCCTGCTCCAGTTCCTCGTGGAAGCCCTCGTGCTCTGTCTGGTGGGCGGCAGCGTGGGCGTGCTGCTGGGCTCGCTCGGCGCGATCGTGCTCTCCAAGTTCGCGCACTGGAATACCGCGATCTCGCCGTTCTCGATCCTGCTCGCCTTCGCCTTCAGCGCCGTCGTCGGCCTGTTTTTCGGCATCTACCCGGCCCGCCGGGCCGCGTCCCTCGACCCGATCGTCGCGCTGCGTTACGAATAGTCGGGGAAGGGCCGAAGAGGCGTGGTGCGTGGTGCGTGGTTGGTGACGACCCGTAAGCGGTCTCAGGCCACGCCATGGGGCGCGAGTCGGGACATACCACTCACCACGTACCGCGCCTTATTATTCGCCGATGCTCATCCTCGCGTTGTTGCTCCAAGGTGCCTCGCCCGATCCCCGCCCCATCTACCGCGGCGGCGCCCGCGAGCTCGACGTCGCTCCGCCACGCATCGACGCCGCCGTGCGGATCGACGGCGTGCTCGACGAAGCGCCGTGGAGCCGGGCGGCCCTGCTCACCGGCTTTTCGCAGTACCGGCCGATTGACGGCCGGCCGGCCGAGGACTCGACGGAGGTCCTCGTGTGGTACGGGCCCGATGCGATCTATTTCGGCATCCGGGCCTTCGAGCAACATGGCGCCGCGGTCATCCGGGCGACACTCGCGAATCGGGACAACATCGACGCCGACGATCGCGTCCAGCTCCTGCTCGACACCTATGCCGATCATCGCCGGGCGCTCCTGTTCGCCGTCAATCCGCTCGGCGTCCAGGAAGACGGCGTCCTGAGCGACGGCGTGGAAGCCTCCGCCGGCGGACCGCAAGCGGGCGGGAGATTCGACGCGACCATCGACTTGAACCCCGACTTCGTGTTCGAATCCCGGGGCCGGGTGACCCCGACGGGTTACGACGTCGAGGTCCGCATTCCCTTCAAGAGCCTGCGCTATCAGTCGGCCGATCCGCAGACCTGGGGGATCCAGATCGACCGCGTTACGCAGCACTCGGGGTACGAAGACACCTGGACGCCCGCGGTACGCGCCAGCGCCAGCTTTCTCATCCAGTCGGGACGCCTCACGGGACTCACCGAGCTCCATCGCGGACTGGTGATGGACCTCACCCCCGAGTTCACCACCAAGGTCAACGGCGCGCCGGGCGCCACCGCCTACGACTACACCACCGAGCCGGACGTCGGCGCCACGCTGCGCTGGGGGGTCACGGAGAACCTCAGCCTCACCGCTGCGGCCAACCCGGATTTCTCCCAGGTGGAGGCGGACGTCGGTCAGGTCACCGCAAACGCACGATTCCCGTTGTTTTTCCCCGAGAAGCGGCCCTTCTTTCTCGAGGGGCTGGAGCAGTACGACACGCCCAACCGGTTGATCTACACGCGGCGGGTGGTGCAGCCGTTGGGAGGTGTGAAGCTGACGGGCAAGCTCGGCGGCACCAACGTCGCCTACCTCGCCGCCGTGGATGACCGGGACCAGTCCTTCACGGGGAGCAATCCCATCTACAACCTGCTGCGCGTGCGGCGCGATCTGGGCGCGAGCTCCACCGCCGGCCTCGTCTACACCGACCGCGTCGACGGGAGCGACTACAACCGGGTCGCCGGCGCGGACCTGCGCGCCGTCTGGCGCAAGCTCTGGTTCTCGCAGGCCCAGGTGGTCGGCTCCTGGACCCAGGACACGGCGGGCGCGCGGGCCGGGACGCTGTGGGATCTCACGTTTTACGACCGCACCGGCCGCGCCTACGGCAATCACGGCGAGATCGTGGGGGTCAGCCCGAACTTCGTGGCCGGCTCGGGCTTTGTCCCGCGCACCGACTTCGTACAGGCGCGGCTGTTCAACCGCTTCACCTGGTACGGTCGCCCCGGGGCGCTGGTCGAGCAGCTCTCGACGTTCATTTTGGTTTCTCCGCTCTGGCACTACGACGACTTCCTGCACCTGCGCAGCACGATCGAAGGCGGCCTGGGCAACACCTGGACCGCCAGCCTGCGTGGCGGCTGGGGTGTCACGGTGAACTTCAGCGACAATCAGCAGCGCTTCGACCGGGCGGCCTATGCCGGCTACGCCACCGACAGCGCGGGAACGCCTTTCGTCACACCGCACGGCCTGTACAACCTGCTCGGCGGGAACGCGGGCCTGAACACGCCCAATCGCCCGCTCACCTTCGCGGTGAACGCGGGGTTCGGCGCCGCGCCGATCTTCGCCGAGGCCGCCGCAGGCCGGGAGCTCGACGCTCAGGCAACGGTGACCTGGCGCCCGACGCAATCGGTGCGGATCGAGGCGCTCTGGACCCACCAGCGCATCACCCGATCGCGCGATCGGAGTCGTTTCTCCACGACCGACATCCCCCGCGTGAAGCTCGAGTACCAGCTGAACCGTGCGATCTTCTTCCGGTACGTGGGGCAGTACTTTGCCCAGCGGCGGTACGCGCTCGTCGATCCTCGGTCCGGCCAGCCGCTGGTGCTCGATTCCGCCGCCCAACAGCGCGTCGGGCCGGCGGCCGGCAGTGTGGTCAACAGCTTTCGAAGCGACTTCCTGTTCTCCTATCGCCCCACGCCCGGCACGGTCCTCTTCCTCGGGTACGGGACGTCGCTGGTCGAGCAAGACGCCTTCCGGTTCCAGAACCTGCGGCGCACGGGAGACGGGTTCTTCATCAAGGGGAGTTACCTCTTCCGCTTGTAAGGCGAAGACCGACCCTGACCGGGCGCCCGGCAACGGGTATTATGCGTCAGGAACCCCCTGGAGGTCCCCATGCGCGCTCGCTTGATCGTCCCTGCCGTACTCGTCTGCATCGCGGGCGCCGAGCCTGCCGCGGTCGCCGCGCAGTCCCAGGACTCGCTGAGCTTCGCCACGGTGAGTGCCGGCGCGCGTCACACGTGCGCGCTCACGACCGGGCAGCGGGCATACTGTTGGGGCGACAACAGTGAAGGCGAGCTGGGCAGCGGCGGGCGCAATGATTCCCCCGCCCCCATCCTTGTCGCCGGAGGCCTCAGGTTTCTCACCATCGATGCCGGCGTCGAGTTCACGTGCGGGGTGACGACTACCGGTGAGGCGTATTGCTGGGGCCGCAACTCCACGGGTGCGCTCGGAAACGCCGCCATGGAGCGAAGCTTCGTCCCGGTGCCGGTCACCGGCGGGCTCTTGTTTCGTACGGTCGCCACGGGGGCCGATCATGCCTGTGGGGTAGCCGAAGACGGTCGGGCGTACTGTTGGGGAGCGAACGACGCGGGACAGCTTGGGACCAGCGATACGCTCGCCGGTGCCCGGCCGCTGCCGGTGGCGGGCGACTTGCGGTTTCGCTCGCTCACGGCGGGGGACGCTCACACCTGCGGGGTGACGCTCGACAGCCTGGCCTATTGCTGGGGCAGCAACCGGCGCGGCCAGCTCGGCGTCGGGACGTCCGGTGAGCGGCACGGCCCGCAGCCGGTCGCGCATCAACGACACTGGCGCATGCTGAGCGCCGGCGCGCGGCACACGTGCGGGGTCACCGCCGACCCGCCCCGCCCCGCCCTGTTCTGCTGGGGTGACAATTTTCACCAGCAGATCAACCCGCGGAACGCAGTGGTGAACCTCGGCGATCCGATCCTCTGGGCACCGGCGTTCGCCGGCGACCCGCTGAATCTCCAGCTGGTCAGCGCGGGCCGCTTCCACACCTGCATCGTCCGGACACAGGGCGCCACTGCGGTGGCGTGCTGGGGCGCGAACCTGGACGACCAGCTGGGGCGCAACGTGCTGGGCCCCTATACCCAGGTGAGCGCGGGGGATGCGCACACCTGCGCGCTCCGTGCGGACGGCGCGATTCTGTGCTGGGGGAGGAATAGCGCCGGACAGTTGGGGGACGGCTCGCTGCTCAGCGAGCAGCGCCCGGTCCGAGTCGCCGGGGCGGGCTCGCTCGACCCCTGAGGCTCTACCTTTCTCCGCACGGGCCGGCCATTATTGCGAACGATGACCGGCCCCGCCCCCCTCCTCGAGCTCTCCGAGCAGTTCACCGCGGAGCATCGGACCAAACAACGGCAGTTCGTCCTCGACGGCGTCCAGGCGCGCTGGCGGCTGATCCTCCTGGGCGTCCTGCTGCTCGCCACCGTCCGGCTGTTCGACCTGGTGCAGGTATCCTGGGTATTCCTGGCGGCGTTTACGGTCACGAGTGTGGCCGCGAACGCCGGCATGTCGCGCCTGGTGCGGGGGGCCACGTTCCGGCCGGCGTACCTCCTGCTCACACTTGCGTTGGGAGCGGCGATGATCTCGGCGGTCTTGTACGCCCTCGACCGCTCCGGCTACCTGCTGTACGCCGCATACCTCATCGCTCCGTTGCAGGCGGCGCTGCAGCTCGGCCGTCGCGCCGCCTGGACCGCCCTCGGGATCAACCTCGCCGGCTTCGCCCTCGCCACCGCTGCTCGGGCGGGGCCGCATGCCTGGGGGTGGGACATGTATCTCCAGACGGGGCTCACGCTGCTGTTCAGCGGAGTGGCGCTGATCCCGCTGCTCGCCGAGATCGCCCGGCGGCTGCGGCGGACCCGTAAACTGCTGGCGCAGGTGGAGCGCGGCGATCTCGCCGTGCGGCTCAACGACCCGGCCTCCGACGAGCTCGGGTATCTCAGCGCCAGCGTCGACAAGACGACCGCGGCGGTGGCCGGCGCGTTGCGCGAAGTCCAGCAGCAGGCCCAGGGGCTGTTGCAGCTGGCCCGGCGCCTCGGCGCCGCGGCCGGTGAGCTGCAGACCTCCACTCAGCAGATTGCGTCCACCACGGATCTCTTGACGGATGGAACCGAGCGACAGCGGCGCTCGATCGAGAGCGGGCGGAGCGCCAGCGACGCCGCCGCCCGCATCACCGCGGCGTTGCGGCAACGGTTCCAACAGGCCGAGCGGCAGGTCGGCGCGGCGGCGCAGGAGGCCCGGCGCCACGGCGAGGAAATCGCACACGCCCGCGAGCTGCTGGAGTCGCTCGTGAGCCACATCGACCAGGCGAGCCGGGCCGCGGGGACGCTCGAGCAGGGATCGCGCGCCATCGGGAAGCTGATGGACGGCATCACGCGCATCGCGAGTCAGACCGAGCTGCTGGCGTTGAACGCGGCCATCGAGGCGGCTCGCGCCGGGGCCTCCGGCGCGGGGTTCCGCGTGGTGGCCGCCGAAGTGCGCAAGCTGGCCGAGCAGTCGAGCCACGCGGTGGAGGAAATCCGCGCACGCATGCGCCTCACCCAGGAGCAGATCGACAGCGTGGTGGCGGCGCTGCGACAGGGACGGATCGCTGCGCAGGATGCCGGCACGGTCTCGGGGGCGGCCCGCGAGGCGCTCAACGCGATCTTTGGCACGCTCAACGAAACGACGCAGTTCGCCACGACCTTTTCCGCCGAGACCGAGGATCAGGCCCGCCAGATCGATGTCGTGGTGCGGCGCATGAGCGACCTGGCGGGGATCGGCGAGGAAGCGGCGGCCGGAGCGCACCGTACGTCCGGCGCGACCAAAGGCCAGCTCATCTCGCTCGCGGAGCTGGCGGATGCGGCCGAGCGGCTCACCGCCGCTGCCACCCAGCTGAACCAGTCGACGCGGAGATTCCGGGTGGACGGCGCCGCGACGACGCGGTAGGCGATCTCCCCGCTCACTCGCCGCGCAGGGAGGTCATCGGATCGACCCGCGCCGCGCGACGGGCCGGGATCAGGCACGCCATCGCGGCGGCGAGGAGCACCAGGGCGGCCACCAGTCCATAGGTCAGGGGGTCCGTCGCCCGCACCCCGTACAACAGGGTAGACGCGAAGCGCGACACGCCGAGCGCCGCGAGCGCACCGACAGCGACTCCCACACCGGCCAGCACCATCCCCTGATGCAGCACGAGCCCGAGCACCTGACGCGCACTGGCTCCGAGGGCCAGCCGGACCCCGAGCTCCCGGGTGCGCGCCGCCACCGATGCCGCGAGGACGCCGTAGACTCCCACCAGGGCGAGCGTCAGAGCCACTGCCGCGAACACGCCGATGAGGATCATCTGGAACCGCGGCCGCGCCAGCCGCGCCGAGACCAGGTCGGCCATGGTCTGCATTCTGACAGGCCGCAGGTCGGGATCGACGCCGGCCAGCGTGCGCTCCACCGCCTGGGCCAGAGCCGCGGGCTCGCCGCTCGTGCGCAGAACGAAGTAGCTGCCCCACCGTGGTTGCTGTTGATACGGCCAGTAGATCTCCGGCTGGGTGGCCACCCCCGGCGTGAACGGAGGAATGTCCGCTACGACGCCCACGACCTCGATCGGGCGGTCGAAATTCCGTTGCCGCAGGCGGCGGCCCACGGGGTCGGCGTTCCCGAACAGGCGCCGCGCCATCGTCTCGTTGATCAGCGCGACGGGCGGGGCGCCCGCGCGGTCGGCCGCCCCGAACAGCCGACCGCGACGCAGCCCCACCCCGAGGGTGGGAAAGTAGGTGGCACTCACGTCGTACCAGCGGGCCCCGAGGAGACGGTCGTCACCTCCCGCGCCATCGGGTGCGAACTCGCCGGTTTCCTCGCCCCCGAACAACGGCCCGCTGGACGCCATCCCGACCCCCGTCACACCGGGAAGCCTGCGCAGCCCGCCTTCGAGGCGCTCGAACAGGGCCGCCACGCCCGGCGCGTCCTTGTAGGTGCCGGGGGAAGCGAGCGTCCAAAAGGTGAGCAGGTGCGCGCGCTCGAAGCCCGGCTGCCACGCGAGCAAGGTGGTGAAACCGCGCGCCAGCAAACCCGCGCCGATCGCCAGGAGAAACGCCGTGGCCACCTCGGCCACCACCAGCCCCCCGCGCAGCCCGAGCGCCGTGCGCCACCCCGCCGGCTGGTGACCCTGCTTGAGCGCAGTCGTGAGGTCCAACCGCATCGCCCGGAGGGCCGGCGCGAGCGGCGCAAGGGCGCCGATCGCGCACGTGAGGAGCAGGGTGAATGCGACCTGACGCTGGTCCAGGGCGACGTGAGTGACCCGGGGCAGGCCGTTCGGCATCAACCGCAACAGCGCGTCGGCCGCCCACGCGGCGACGACGAGGCCGAGCACGCCGCCAACGGCGGCGAGCACGAAGCCCTCCACGGCGACCAACCGGAACAGCGCGCCGCGGCTCGCCCCGATCGCGGCGCGCACGGCCAGCTCCCGTTCTCGCGCCGCGCTCCGCGCCACAAGCAGGTTCGTCACGTTGGCGCCCGCGACCACGAGGAGGATCACCACGGCGGCCATGAACACGAGCAGAGTGGGTCGAACGGGCCCGACCACGCTGTCCAGCAGCGGCACCACCCGCGCTCCCCACCCGCGGTTCGTCTCCGGATGGCTCAGGGCGAGGTCCCGCTGCAAGGCCTCCAGCTCTCTTTGCGCCGCCGCGACGGTGACGCCCGCGGCCAGCCGGCCGAAGGTCTCGAACCCCCGCCAGCGCCGGTTCTCCTCGTCGCGCGGATCGAACGGCAACGGCACCCACACCTGGACCGATGAGAGATGTGGGACGTCGGCCACGGCGCCCAGGACGCCGACGATCTCGTATGGCTCTCCGTCGAGCACGATGGCCCGCCCGAGGACGGAGCGATCGCCGCCAAAGTGGGTCGCCCAGAATCCCGCGCTCAATACCGCGACATGGCGGCCCGAGGGCGTCAGGTCCTCCGGCGCAAGCATCCGGCCGAGCATCGGCGTGACGCGCAACGTTCGGAACAGCCCCGGTGTGGCGAGACCGCCCGCGACGCCCTGGCTCCCGGTTTCGGTGCGTAACGAGAAGGACCAGGTCCGGCCGAGCCCGAAGGAGGTGAGCGCGCGGGACCGGCGTGACCAGTCCTCGACGTCGGGCGGCGAAGCCACGCAGAACCCTTCCAGAGACGGATTGGTTTCGCACAGCGACACGAGGCGATCCGACTCGAAGAACGGCAGGGGGCGCAGCAGCACGCGGTCGACGATGCCGAACATCGCCGCGGCAGCGCCGCTGCCGAGCGCGAGGGTCAGCACGGCGACGAGCGAGAAGCCTGGACGGCGCAGCAGCTGGCGAATACCGAAGCGGAGATCGGCGATCAGGCTGTTCACGAGGTCCTATCCGAGAAAGCGCACCACGCCTGAAGGCAACTTCCGTTCCCTCGGGCGAGCCGATGCTGCGTCGCCTTCCCCCGTACGGACGGGCGCTCTTGGGACGCAGAGTTCCACTCCCGGACACTCTGCATGCGGCGCGAGTATGAGAGGAACATGAAGGCCGGCGCCGAGGGCGTTACAGACCCACGGCGCGACGCAGCCGGCGAGCCGCGGCGTTCGCCTTGACACGGATCTCCCCGAGATCGGCGGTGAGCAGACGGCCGCCTCGCACCACGAGGCGACCGTCCACCAGCACGTGGCGCACGTCGGCCGCGCGGGCGGCATAGACGAGCCGCGAGGCGAGGTCGGCCGAGTCGGGCTGGCCGTGGGGGCCCGACAGATCGAGCGCGACGAGGTCCGCGCGCTTCCCGACCTCGATCGACCCGATCTCGTGCTCGAGTCCCAGGGCCCGGGCGCCGCCCAATGTCGCGAGCTCCAGTACCTTCGCCGCCGGCAACGCCTCGGGACCGAGCCGAGGTTTCTGGATCAACGCGGCGAGCCGCATCTCCTCGAATCCATCCAGCCGGTTGTTGCACGGCGCTCCGTCGGCGCCCAGCGCCACGTGGCAGCCCGCGGCGAGCATTTCAGGGATCGGGGCGATTCCGCTCCCCAGTTTGAGGTTGGAGCTGGGACAGTGCACGACGTTGGTCCCGGCGCGGGCCAGCCTCCCGACCGCGTCCTGATCCGCCCAGACGCAGTGGGCGAGCGCGGCACGGGGGCCGGCGATCCCGACCGAATCGAGGTAGGCGATCTCGTCGTGACCGGTGGTGCGTTTGACGAGCTCCAGCTCGACCGGTGTCTCCGCCGCGTGGGTGTGGATCACGGCGCCCGCCCGCTCGGCCGCGTCGCTCACCGCGCGGAGTAGCGGCCCGGTGCAGCTGGGCGCGAAGCGGGGCGCGAAGCAGTACCGCAGGCGCCCCTGCGCCGCCCCGTGCCAGCGCGCGCACAAGTCGGCGGCTTCCTGCATGGCGCGGTCGGTGGACTCTCGCAGCCCGGCGGGGTTCGACGCCGCGTCCATCAGGCATTTCCCCGCCGTCGCCCGCAGGCCGATTTCCTCGAGCGCCCGGAAGGCGGCGTCGGTGTGCCGCACCGTCTCCATATCGAGGATCGCCGTGGTGCCGCCGAGCAGGAGCTCCGCGGCCCCGAGCAGGGCCGACCAGTAGACGCTGTCGGGCGTGTGCGCCGCTTCCAGCGGCCAGATGCGCTTCGCCAGCCAGTCTTCCAGAGAGAGGTCGTCGGCGAGGCCGCGAAACAACGTCTGGCACAGGTGGATGTGCGCCTGGACGAGACCCGGGATGAGAATCAGGCCGGAGCAATCGACTGCTCCCGTCCGCGGACCCGGGCGCTGGCGTCTCCCCCTGGGGCGGAGCGCGGCGATCCGACCAACGCGGACTTCGACGTCGGCATCGAGCACGCGGCGGGTCGCGTCCATCGTCACGACATGGGCGCCGGTGAGCCACAGGGATCGGGAAGCGGAGGCGGGCACGGGCGTCCAATATCTCCCGGCCGGTGCGGAGCGCCAGCGCGTGCGGCGAGCGTCCGCGGACCCCGGGTGCTAGGTGATCACACGCGGGGTGACGTGCGTGCTGTCCGGTTCGTCGGTCAGGTCGAAGTAGGCGTTCAACTCGTCCCGCAGGTCATCGTCGTTGTACACGCCCGTGAGAATGCGCTCCGGCGTCCCGGGATCGATGAGCAGGTATCCGTAGGGATAGTCCAGACCCGACAGCACGATGGCGCGCCGCGTGTGGTCGGACTGCTCCACGTACACCGTGTCGGCGTTGGTCGGCACGAGCGCGATGCCGTTCCGGGCCAGGGTCTGCGCCACTTGCTCGGTGTAGAAGTCGAGGTCCCGCGAAACCGACAGCGCCGAATCTCGGTTCAGGCTATCCCCCGAGCGCAGCCAGAACACGACCACGCTGGGCTCGGTCACGACGCGCGGCGAGAGCAGCAGGCGATCGTGTATCGAATCGTGCGGGGCGTGCCACAGGAACGTCAGAGAGGAAGTGTCGGCGGGATGCGCCGTGGCGCGCCGCACGGGACGGGCCGACGGGCGGCAGGCCGCCAGGGCGAGGAAGCAAAGCCAACCGCGGAGTCGCACAGCAAGGAAGATAATTGATACATTGGCGGTCATGAACGAGCCGCCGACCGCCCTGACCGCCGCGACCGCCCCATCCGCTGTGCGCCGCCACCACTGGATCGTCCGCCTGACCCACTGGGGCACGGCGCTCGTGCTGGCGGGAATGGTCACGAGCGGACTCCAGATCTACGAGGCCTATGCTCGATTCGGGAACCGGGGGTCGCCGAGCTACCCCAATCCGTTCGAGGGGGCCCGCTTTTCCTCTACGATCCGCCTGGGAGGTTGGCTCGCCGGCGCCTTGAACTGGCACTTCGCGCTGATGTGGCCGCTCCTGACGTTCGGCCTCCTGTATGCCTCCTACCTCGTAGGCAGCGGCGAGTGGCGCGCCCTCGTGTTCCGTCCGAGGGACATCTCGGGCGCGATCGAGATGACGAAGTACTACCTGCGGCTGCGCAAGGATCACCCGCCGCAGGGCAAGCACAATCCGCTGCAAAAACTCGCCTACACGACGGTGGTGATCCTCGGAGCGCTCGCCCTGCTCACCGGACTCGCGATCTACAAGCCGCTGCAGTTCTCCTGGCTCACGGCACTGTTCGGCGGCTTCCAGGCGGCGCGCTATTGGCACTTCTGGATCGTGTGGATTTTCGTCGCCTTCAGCGTTACGCACGTGCTGCTGGTGTTCCTCGTGGACCCGGCCAGCCTGCGGGCGATGCTCACCGGCCGCTACCGGGGGAGGTTTCCGAGCCATGGATAGCACGACGGATCGCCGCGCCTTTTTGCGGCTCGCCGCCGGCGCGGGGTCGGCGGCGCTCGTGGCGGCGTGCGGCTGGGACGGCGGCACGCTGGTCCGCCCGCGGTTACTGTCGGTCAGCCGCTTCAATGACTGGATCGGCGAGAAAGTGTTGTATTCCCCCACGCGGCTGGCGCCCACGTATGACCCGGCGCAGCGCGCGCAGACCCTGCCCAGCTATTTCATTTCCCACCAGACGCCGATGCTGCGCGATCCCGCAACCTGGCGCCTGACGGTGGACGGTCTGGTCGATACGCCCCTGTCGCTCACGCTCGATGATCTCAAACGCATGCCCCGCGCGAGCTACACCGTGAAGCACCACTGCGTCGAGGGCTGGACCGCCATCGCCTCCTGGGCGGGCGTCCCCGTGAGCGAGATCGTGCTGCGGGCGCGGCCGCAGCCCACGGCGCGCTACATCATGTTCCGGAGCTTCGATGCCGATTACTCGAACGGCTGGGACATGGCGAGCGCGCTCCATCCGCAGACGATCCTCGCCTACGCGATGAACGACAATCCCCTGCCGCCCGCTCACGGCGCGCCGCTGCGGCTCTACTCGCCCACGAAGCTGGGCTACAAGATGACGAAATACCTGCTGTCGATGACCTTCACGGACAAACGACCGGGGGGGTACTGGGAGGATCAGGGATATCCCTGGTTCGCAGGAATCTAGGACTAGCCGATCGCCGCCAGTGCGTCATGTAGTTCTGATGCCGTCTGGTAGCGCCCCTCACGGTCCTTCGCCATCGCCCGCAGCACCACCTGCGCCAGCGCCTCGGGCACGTCTTTGTTCAGCGTGCGCGGATCGGGCGGCGCCTCCTCGATGTGCTTGGCGATGAGCGTCCAGGGAGTTTCGGCCTCGAACGGCAGGCGGCCGGTGAGACATTCGAACAGCACGACGCCGGTCGAGTAGAGGTCGCTGCGGAGATCGAGCTCCAGCCCGGAGAGCTGTTCGGGGGACATGTAGTCGGGGGTGCCGATCGCCATCCCCGCCTCGGTGAGCCCCTTCCCCTTCGGCGGGTTGGCGAGCCGCGCGATGCCGAAGTCCATCACTTTCAGGAACCCGTTCGGCTCGACGACGATGTTCTGCGGCTTGATGTCGCGGTGGATCACGCCCTGCTCGTGCGCCACCTCGAGCGCGCGGCTCAGCTGCTTCCCCACCGTGAGCGTGACCGGAACCGGGAGCCGGCCGCGACTCTGAATAAGCGCCTTGAGCGACGTGCCCTCGACGAACTCCATCGTCAGGTAGTACATGCCGTTGACCTCGCCCAGGTCGTAGGTCCGCACCACGTTGCGGTGCGAGATCTTGCGGGCGAGCCGGATCTCCTGCTTGAACCGCTCCAGCGCGATCGGATCGCCTGCCATGGTATCGGGGCGTAGCGTCTTGATGGCCACCGGCTCACCGAGCTCGCGATCGAACGCCCGGTACACGACGCCCATGCCGCCCGCGCCGAGGACCTCCTTCACCTCATAGCGGCCGGCGAACACCGAGCCGGGGCGTAGCGCGTCGCCACCCGAGCCGAGCGACGGCCGGTCGGCGGCTTGCCGGATGGCGGTGGGGGCGGAGTCGAGCGGCCGCGTGGCAGAGGCTCCCGCGGCCTGCATCATGTAGTCGACGAGCTGCGCCTTTTCCTTGAGATCGTCCACCAGGTTGCGGAACGCCTGCGACAGCACGCCGATCTCATCCTGACCGGTGATGGGGATCTCGACGGAGAAGTCGCCGTCTTGCACCCGCCGGGTGGCGCTGACCAGCTGCTGCACCGGGCGGGCGATGTTGCGCGCCAGCACGAACGCCGAGGCGAGCGCCAGCACGATCCCGAAGATGATGGCGGCGAAAATCGTACGCTGCAGGGTCCGGAAGGACGCGAGCTCCGTCTCGCGCGAGCGGAAGCCGACGAAGCCGCCGCGCAGGTCGCCCGCGCCGGAGCGGATGGCGCCGGCGAGACCGATCAGGTGCTCGCCGCCGGCACGCGCCGTCATCGCCTCGCCGGTCGAGTCCCGCGCCAGCTCCTCGGGATGCACGCCGGCCTGCAGCGCCGCCGCGATCTCCGCCCCGGGTAGAGTAGTCCCCACCACGTAGGGATGGTTGAGGGTGTCGAGGGCGAAGAAGACGACGTCGGAGCCTGTGGCCTGGTGGATCGCGAGCGCCAGGCTGTCGTTCACCTCATAGGTCGCGACGAGCGCCCCCTGCGACGCCGCCTCGGGCGACGCCCGGAGCGGCGTGCCGACCGCGATGAACAGCTTGTTGCGGACGTCGTCGAGCCAGGCGCCGCTCGACGACTCGCCCGACAGCGCGTTCGCCACCAACGGAGCGAGCGACAGGTTCAGGTCGAACTGCTCCGGGTAGTCGGTGCGCGCGACGAGGATCCCCTGGTCGTCGGTGACCAGCACCCAGGCGGCGCCGATGAGGTCGCGCACGTCGCTCGCCTGGTCGAGCGCCTCGGCACGGTCCCGGCCATGCTTCAGGAGCCGCTCGCGGTACTGGGGGACGTCGGTGGCGACGGTGCTGGCGCGGCCCAGCGTGCGCGTGCGGGCCGCCAGAAAGTCCTCTACGGCCGTGCGCGTAGCGGCGAGGGCGCGTTGAATCGACGCATCCGCGGTGCGATTGGCCTGGAACGAGGTGACGCCGAAGGTGACGCCGAGCACCACGGCAACGAGGAGGGCCGACGCGACGAAGATCTTCCCGGCGAGCCCGAAGCGGACGCCCCTAGTAGCGCTCGCGTCCCGCATTCGTGGGATAGTCCTTGCCGAATTTGTTCTTGTGGGGTTG
>Ga0184629_10000646_pt1 | contig 15326 bp, 13 predicted proteins | sample PLM4_32_b1_FD_133158 | JGI IMG/M metagenome (GOLD analysis project Ga0184629, IMG submission 133158) | Groundwater sediment microbial communities from an aquifer in East River, Colorado, USA - PLM4_32_b1 | ecosystem: Environmental > Terrestrial > Soil > Riparian zone | place: USA: East River... | reverse complement strand
CGCGTGGCAGCCGCATCGGTGGCGAGCTGGCCTCGGGCCACGCTGCTCGCAGCTCTGAGCAGTTTATCTCGGTCGCTCGTGAAGGGCTGAACGAGAGCAAGCGAATTGGTTATCGAATAGATTGCGACTAGATCATCCGGCTGCAGTTGTTCTCGAAAATAGCGAGTTATGGCGCGCTCAATCGAATCGCGGTTTGCCGCCTCAACACTTGTGTTGTCAACTGCGATGCTGATGAATCGGTAGCCTGCGAATTGGCGAGTTGGCCCGCTGGTGCCCGGCATCGGCGGTTGTCGGTCGGATTTCGCTCGTCCGATCTCTTTCTGATCGCCTCGAGGTTTCTGGTCGCCCCGCGCCGGAATCGCAGAGCCTTGAGTAAAAGAGTCGATTTTCTGCGGCGCGCCGTCTTCAAGTACGGTAAAATCTTTTGCCGTCAAGTTGTGAACCGGCCGGCGGTGTTTGTCGGTGACGGCGACGTCGAGCATGACCAGGTTGATGCCTATGCGGATCTGGTCGTCTTGTGTTTGACGAGCTGAACGCACAACCTCGGTTGACAAGAGGATGAGAAGCAACAAGACGGGAATCGTGACATTGAACTTCGGCATGACCTTACTCCCCGGCTCGGATCGCGATAATGGGCGGGCACGATCGATGTTTCCGTGAGCGATCATAGTTCAAGCGCAGAACGTCCGCAAGCAAACTGGCTTGCAATTTGGCTATTTCGGCGGCGTGCGATACCATTGCAAAAACCGGCCGACAGATTCGGCCCGGAGAGTGTGCAATGTGCATTCCAGATCGAGCGCTCGTCACTAAAGGCGCGGCTATTGCGCTCGCGATAACGATGATCGCCACGGGAGCATCCGGCCAGCGCAACCGGAGCTTGAAGGCTCGGGTGTCGATGCCCGACGGATCGCAGTCGCAGAGCATAAAGATCCGACTCGAAGGCAGTGAAGGCGAGATCATACGCGACAGCTTCACAGATTCGACAGGCAACTTTGAGGTGCGCAACCTGAACACCGGCGTATACACGATCGTTGTTCCGTCCGACGATCGCACTTATTCCACAGCCACCGAGCGCGTCGAGATCACTCGCTATTCCCCCGACGTGGTCGCGATAAGCGTGTACCTCAATCCCAAAGATGAGAGCCGAACGCGGCTTAAGAACGGTCGTCAAACTGTCTCGGCTCGAGAGGCAAGCGACTCGATCCCAAAGAAAGCGCGCCAGGCTTACGATCGTTCGGTCGAACTGTCCAGCCGCGGCGAGACGCGAGAAGCCGTCGAGGAGTTGAAGCGCGCGATTGCGATCTACCCCGAATACGTTCACGCATACAACGACCTGGGCGTGGCGTACATCAAGCTTGACCTGATTGACGATGCGATTAGAGCTCTCGGTAAGTCGATATCGCTTGACCCGAAAGCGTTCAATCCCCGGCTCAACCTGGGTATCGCCAATGTGCGAAGGAAGGATTTCGTGCGGGCGGAGCCGCCGCTTCGAACGGCCGTCACGTTCGACGCAAGCGCGCCACTGGCGCATCTCTATCTCGGCATCACGCTCTGGAAGACTAACCGCGAGAACGAAGCGGAAGACGAATTCGCCCGGGCGCTCTCTTTGGGCGGAAGGGACATTGCGATCGCGCACTACTATCTCGGCCAGCTCTATGCGGACAAAGATCGGATCGCCGAGGCAGTTGCGGAGCTTGAGACCTATCTTAAGCAGAAACCTGACTCCGACGATGCGCACCAGGCGCGGCAGAAAATAGCTGAGCTGCGAGGTCGATACCGCGAGCGTTAGCGACCCCGGGGTCAGTTGGCTTATCCAGTCACGCTCGATACCGCTCGCCGTACAAACCGGAGAGGCGGGCCCCGATGGCCCGCCTCTTCCGGTTTGACTGAGAGAACCTCGCGGTTGCAACGGGCCGGGTTACCACCTGAATCGGAGTGACAACTGAACCGTGCGCGAAATGTCGGTGCCTGCCGGATCGCCGAGGCCCTGAAGCGAAGGGCCGAACTTGGGATCTTGAAGATCGCGACTTACCCGACCGTTCTGCAAGTCCTGAATCTTGAGCACCTGGCCATCTGCGCCGATGTACCGCCCGGTGTGCGCGTTGAGACACACGCGGCAGTTCGGATCGGCCGAAGGCGCCATGAGACTAAGGACGTCGTTGGTGTTGTACAACAGGAAAAGCGGATGGTTGAAGATATTGAAGATGTCGGCCTTCAATTCCACCCGCATCTTCTCCCGTATGGGAAACGCCTTGATAAATGACATATCAAAGCGAATGTACGGACTGCCCTTGCCGGCGTTCCGAACCAGGTTTCCATTGACGAATTGGAAGTCCACGAGGTCGCCGCTGAAAGTATCAACAGAACCGCGGGGGTCAGCATCCGCCGGTGCGAGGAATGTGGTCTGCGGGCAATTGCATATTGCGTGACCCGCCTGGCTCACATTCAAGTTGGTTTGGAACGCTGAAGCGATGTTGGTAGATATCAGCGTACCGTCCGACAGTACATTCGGACGCTGCTGACTCTCATTGCCGGCTCCGAAGAAGGCGGAGGTGGCAAACGGAACATCTCCGGTGGAGACGGGATAAGGCCGTCCTGACTGGAGTTGTCCGATCGCGCCAATCGTCCAATTATTCACGACGTGTTTGATGAGCGATCTGTCGGTGAGCCGCTCGGTGTCAAACACGAGGCCGAAGTTCCCCTGATGCCGCGTGTCGCCCTGCGCCAGTGCGCGCTCAGCGCGAATGTTGGTTACGTCACCAGGCTCAGACAGGCCGAAGAAATCCTCGGATGAGGAAAGCTGCTTCGAGTACACGTAGCCACCCTGGAACTGGAAGTGATGGGACAGCCGCTTGGTGGCGCTCACAAACCCTCCGTGATAGGCGGATGTGCGCGAGTTCTCGTTTGTGCGTACCGCATCGAGGCGCGGATCGGGTCTCGCGCCGAAATAGAAGAAGCCCGGATGGCTCGGGTCCGCTTTGATAATCGGGAAGTTGGTATCCCGTTCGCCAAACAACCCGTATCCGAGAACTCCGATGTAGCCAACATCCAGAACAAAGTCCCTTCCGATCTGCCGGGTTATCGACGCATTGAAATGGCGAACTTCCGGATTGCGCAGATCGTTTGCGATCGGGCGCACGCGGCCAAAGAAGTTCGGATCTATCAGGGTCGAGAGAAGGCTGTCCGGCGGCCGGTTCGGGAAGAAGCCAAGGACCGACGGCTGGGTGAACGTCGTCGTGAACAGATTCACACCGTCGAAGTTCAACGAATCGAGAGAGACGTTGAGGTAGGCGAGTTGGGTGACTTCGGCGAAGGAAACTCTTATGACACTTTGTTCCGGGTTGCCGAACAAGGTGTGCATGAAACCGTTCTCATAGCGGGGGCTCCAGGCCAGGCCTACTCGCGGTTGGAAATTATTGTGGTCCGATGAGCACGCTGGAACGATGCCGTTGCCTTGCAGACAGCCGCCTTTCACGTCGGCTTTTATCGTTCCACCCTTGAATGCTCCGTCTTCGAGGTCGTACCGCACCCCATAGTTGAGCGTCAGGTTCGACTTCAATTTCCATGTATCCTGTACGTAGAAGCCGTAGATGTTATCGGTCGCGTTGACTTGCGCCGGACCGATGCCGACCTGGAACTGAGTTGGGAGTCCCGGGTTTGGCGCGGGGCGCGGAAAACCTTTGTACAGGCCGAGTGCGAACTGGGTGAACAACGAGAAATAGGGGAAGTGGCTTATGTTGAAGCCTGTCTTGACTGTGTGCGCCCCGCTTGTCCACGACAGGTTATCGAGGTATTGGTAGCGATTCTGATCCGCACCCTGTGGGCAGCAGAACGCCGCTCCAACATAGAAGTTCGCACCTTGCTGGCCGGGTTGTTCGCTCTTGACTGGTGTCGAGCTCAAGAGTCGATGCCAGAAGAACCGCCCTTCGTTGACTAGATGTGCGGTGGGGGTTGAGGTCAACGAGACGTTCAGCGTGTGGTCGTGTACTACCTGGGCGACTAGCGACTCTGGCGCGGCAAAGTTGGCAATCTGCACCAACAGATTGTCGGTTAAGTCCCGCTGTACATTGAAGCGCGCCGTCAGACTGTTGTTCGTTGAAAGCTTGTGATCGACTCTTGCAGACCACAACAACTCTTTTGTCGGCACCGTGAGATTGATGGAGCCTCCGGGCGGGGTCAACTGGAGGGGTGTTGCCTGGCGAGTTTGCTCATAGCTTGTAAACCAGAAGGTGCGGTCTTTGACGAGCGGCCCGCCTGCCGTGAATCCGCCCTCGTACTTGTGGAACGGTGCGCGGCGGAAATTGGCCGCGTCGCTGGTGTTGTAAAAGAAGTTCGAGGCTGCAAGATTACGGCCACGTGTGTAGTAGTGTCCATCACCGTGAAGGCCGTTGGTGCCAGACTTGGTGATCACGTTCAGAACGACCCCGCCGGACTGGCCATACTCGGCATTGTAGCTATTGGTGAGCACCTGGAACTCTTTCACTTCTTCGACCGATGCTCCAAGCGAGTCGCGACCGGAAACAACTTGATCGGAGATGGTGCCGCCATCGATGTTGACCTGTATTCCACGGTTGTTAACGGCTCCGGGACCGATCAGGTCGCTGGAAACGGTGGTGAAATCATACTTGACTCCCGGCGCGATCGACGCGAGGCCGGCGTAATCGTTGGCGACGCCGCCAATGCCGTTGAAGCTGGTGGTAGTCGGGAGGGTCGCAACTTGTTTGCTGTCGATGACGTTCGAAACGTCGGTCTTTCCGGTTTCCACCAGCGCGTCGCTTGCGGTAACGTCCACAGTCGCAGAGGTTCCCGAGACAACCAGGGCGAAATTTACATCTCTCTGTTCTCCCACCTGGAGTTTGACAGCCCTGGCTGACGCTTTGGAAAAGCCCTTAGCATCGGCGGTCACATCATAAACGCCAGGAGGCAAGTTGCCGAATCTGTACAACCCTTCCGAGGTTGATTGAGTCGTTCGCTCGATGCCCGTGTCCACGTTCCTTGCCACAACGGTAGCATTGGCCACAACTCCACCCTGCGGATCGAGAACTGTGCCCACGATCGTAGCAGTCGCAGTTTGCGCGTAGCTGACGGCCAATGAAGATGTCAACATGGCAGCCAGCATCAGTAGACTAATGATACGTCTTGTCATCTTGGTCTCCTTTTCCCTGATCTAGGTGATCTGTTTTGAACGGACTGGCACACTCCTCAGCTTCTGACGCGAAGACAAGCAACCCCGGTTCCTTTGTCAGCCGGATCGCGAGCAACTTCTAAGCTGCGGACTTTATTTTAGTTAGAACGGAGACCAGTTTCAGACAGACTTCCATTCAAAATATTGGAGCTGAATTTCTGGATTTTCTTCCGAAAACTCGGAGCTATTGAATGGTATCGGTGGAACTGTCAGGCACAACGAGAGGAATGGGTGACGCGTGATGATGGACCATAAACCAGCGGCCGTCCCGAAGAATGAAAAGGTTTGTTGCTGCTGCCAGCCTGGAGTCAAAGCTCGATTCGTTGAAGACCGTTATGTTTTCAGTGCAGGTCACCCACGCAAAGTCCCCATCAATGTGGACCCACACGTCGGAAGGCGTGGCCCGCAGTTTCTGACCACTTTCAAAAATCATCTCCCAGCTGTCGCGCACCCGATTCCATCCGGTCAACAAGTCCCATCCGGGGTGCACACACCTTACCCACTCGTCGTGCGCCCAAACATCATCCATCCGCTCAAGCATTCCGGATTCGAGCGCGCGGTAGAACGCCGTGTTTGCCTCCTCAACCGAAATTCTGTTTTCAACGTTCATACGCGGCCCAACACTATACCGCAGTCCGCCACGAATTCAAGTCGGCCACAAGACTCGTCCGATGTCGTCTCTCTTTTCGTTCTGTCGTGGACAATCGAACACAACTCGATTATAATCTGCACACCCTTTAGGTTGGACTGCTTTGAGCGTGAAGGAGAGTCAAAGTGGACAACCTTGGCAGGTTCTGCGCTGCTGAAGAAGCAAGAACGGGCAGGCGGGCGGCTAATTCCCAATACACTGCGATCGAGAGAAGCGCAGCGTCCCAATCCAGGCGGACGAATCCGGCTTCCAGTATTACCTCTTGCCTCAAGCTAACTCGCAATAGCTTGTCGATATCAGAGACGCTCCGTCGCTCAGAGTTCGACGGAGTCATTGTGTTCAATCTGCATGCAGAAAAACCTCCACGTGCGCAATCTTGATACGTTCCGGCCGCGACTCAGGCCGCGTGGGCTTAATAAGCTCCGGAGGGGAAAACGCAACGGTGCCACACAAAATCCTTGTTGTCGACGATAGCGACGACACGCGCGAGATGATGGTCAAGCTGCTCGAGTTGGAGGCGTTCACGGTTGTCACTGCCCAGGACGGTAGCGCAGGGCTCAACGTTGCCGCCGCGGAACTCCCCGACTTGATCATCACAGACATAAACATGCCCAATCTGAACGGCATTGAGATGATAAGGCAATTGCGCGGCCGGCCGGGGTTCGCGAGCGTTCCGATTATGGCGATGACCGCTTATGGAAATGGCGTCGCGAAAGAGGCGCTCGAGGCCGGAGCTGATCGCGCCACGACCAAGCCCGTACGGTTCAACGCCCTGGTTGTCGAGATCAGGGAGCTGCTCTTTAGATCACAGTAGTCATTGTCCTTTTTTGGCGGAAGAAGAGAGCAGGCTGTTCAATAGGTCCATAGGCAGGTTGCCGGTTATCTTAACGTCGGCATCGGCGCTGATGACATTCACTGTCTTGAGCGCTTCGGCAATCTGCGCCACCTTGGGATCGCTCATTGAACCGAGAAAGCCTCTGGCCATTGTGAGCAAACCATTGAGTCTTTCAGCTATCGCCTTCGCGTGCTCGGCGTTGTCGCTGCGCAGCGTGGCATTTAGATCAATGCCGGACGCAACGTCGATCGTCCCAAATACCAGTGTAACCGAAGAAAACTCCGGCATTGGCAGGTCGCTCGACTGCAGCCCGCTCGTCATCGCGGGCGTAAGCGAAAGGGCGAATCGAATAGCGGCCGCCGGGTTCTGCGCGAGCGCGTCCATCAGCCTGGCGTTTTGGGTTATGCCCGGTCTGGCACCCGTCTTCACATCAACCGAAGCGCGGACGGCCTCCAAACTGCCGGTCACAAGCATGTTCGCATCGTAAAAGACAAACGCTGTGTCGTCCTTCGTGGTGGTGACTACGCTGGCAGCGACGGGTTTGGTCCCAGACGGCTTTTGTGAGGGAGCGGCAGCGGGTATTGATCCGGCTCTGTAGATATCGAAGTCCTTGTACTTCTCCGACGTGAGCTTAACCTTACCGCTGGCCCGCAGACGCGTGAGCAAATCGGTCTGCTCGAATCCGCCGGTCAAAGCCACTGCGGGGCTATTCATGCCCGCGGCAGGAAAAACCATCGCGAACGAGTGCACATCGCTCAACTTCACTCCGAGGTCGGACATCTCGGACTGAGCCTTGTCGATTGCGCTCTTCAATTTCTCCTGAGCATTGATCGTTGCCCAAAGGCTGCTCCCCGCAATTTTCTGAAAATCTACTACGGCCACCCCTATCCCATCAGGCAGGGCTTCAAGCAAGGCACCGGCAGGTGTCGCCGGCCGCGCCGCACTCAACTTCACGCCGGCGACTACGGTTAGCGCCACCAGTATCATTAAGAAACCGATTTTCCTCATAAGATCCTTTCCTCCCAACTTCGAGTTTCCGCCAGCTTGAAGCAGAACCCGCTGTCCATTATAAGCTCAAACGAGCCTGACCATGAACCGAAATTCGCCGACGCCCTCAGCCTTGAGCTTACCTCCGTGCGTCGCCGCTAATCTTGCGCTTCGAACTGCCGCCTGCTTAGAATGAGTCCCGGGATGCATAGACTTGCAACTCTTGTAACTACGCACAGGGTTCTCAATCGAATGCAGTACTCAATCGGCCTCTCTAAGTGAAATGCCCAAAACACACCACTCACCCCGGAAGTCGCCCGGCTCAAAAGGATCCGCCAGTCGCGCCAGCGCTGTTACTGAGACGGAGCCCGAGCAACGAAGCCAGCGCGAAGCTTCAGCCAGCCCGGGCGCGTCCGGCAAGTGGCTGAGCACTTACGCGCTCGTCCCCGTGATCCTCGCGTTGATCGCATCAATCAACGCGCTCTGGAACCACTTTGCTTCCGACGATCTGGAGCAAGTCTTAGCCAACACCTTCATCAAACACTTCGGCAACCTGCCGGCCGCATTCACGAGCAGCGTGTGGTCGTTCACCGCCGCCGACATCATCTTCACGGTTGACCCTTACTTCAGGCCGATCTTCAGCAGCTTGTTCACACTCAATTATGCGTTGTTCGGGACTGCGCCCTGGGGCTGGCATTTGGTTAACATATTGATTCACGCGGGGGTGACTCTGTTGGTGTTCGTGGTTTCGAGAGAGATTACAGAGCGAAACGGGATCGCAGCGCTTACGGCAATGTTGTTCGCCGTGCACCCTGCTCATGCGGAGTCGGTAGCATGGGTGTCGGGCGTGACCGACCCGCTGATGGCCCTGCTGCTCCTGCCTGCACTTTATTTTTATCTGCGCTTTCGAAAGCAGGGCGCGAAGTATCTGCTCGGCTGCGCGTTGGGATTCTTCTTCCTGGCTCTGCTGAGCAAGGAGACGGCCCTTGCGTTACCGGTGGTTGTGGTCTACTGCGAACTCTTTCACTTCAAAGGAGAGGGGTCATTCACACAAAGTCTGGTTCGCGCTTCAAAGCTCATAGCCTTATTCGCGATGCCGACAGCAATCTACTTTCTGATGCGTTATCATGCGCTTGGTACGCTGGTATTTAGCGGCCAGCCGCGTTACCCGTTGGTGCCGGCATTGCTGACCGTACCTCTGGCAATTCTGAAATATCTCAGGCTGATGCTTGTGCCCTGGGGCTACAGCTATCAGCATTACACTGATTTCGTTGAAACGGCAGGCAGCGCATTATTCCTCGCGCCCCTTGCGTTACTCGTAGCCGTGGCGATCGGCATAGCGCTGCTTAAAGCCAGGGCGCTGACGTTTGCAGCCGTCTGGTTCATCGTGATGCTGGCGCCCGCGCTTGCGGCGCTGCGACAATTCGAGCCCGCGTATCTGCTCCAGGAGAGATACCTCTACGCGCCGTCAATCGGAGTATGTCTGGCAATCGCAGTCGGCATCGAATGGCTGGCGGAGCGTGATTGGTTTGGCTCTCGGGGACGAGCAGTAGCGGCCACCCTGGCGGTCGTGCTGGTGTTTGTCTGGGGCGCAGTCTTCGTGAGGCAGAATCGCGTGTGGGATGACACCGTGACCGTGTACAGGAACAGCGTTGCAGTAAGCCCTCGCGCGCCGCTTGCGCATGTGTTGCTTTCTCGGTCGTACTACGATGCGGGAAAGCCGCGCGAGGCGGAAGCGGAGGCGCGTGCAGCGCTTGACCTCGATTCTCGTTGCGCAACTGCATACCTGACTCTCAGTTATTTCGCGCGAATGTCGGGCAAATTGGATAAAGCATGTGCGTATCTCGAAGACGGGATATCCGCCGTTCCCGAAGGCACCATGACGCGCCACGATCTGGCTACAATTTATCTAAACCTGGGATTGCTTTACGGACAGCGTAAGATGTTTGATCGCGCCGAACAACAGTTGCTTCGCTCAATCGCTATCTCGCCGCGCGCAGTGGCCTGGTATCACACCGGCCAGTTCTATTTCGATCAGGGCCGTTTTGAGGACGCGCGCGCAATGTTCGAACAAACTCTCGAGCATGTTCCTCGCTGGTTTGCCCCCATACATCTGAGACTTGGTCTCACTTACGAGGCTCTGACGGACATTTCAAGGGCGGAGACGGAGTTTGAGAAATATCTCGAGCTTGCGCCGCCGGACGCGCCGGACCGAGATAGCGTCAGGAAGCACCTGATGGAGATGAGAGGCGGCGCGCCATCCAAATAGGTTCACGCAGATGCACGCAAGAGGGCGTGTATCAGGCGCCGGGCAAGGCCGTGACAGCAAGTGGCTAAAAGGGAAACTAGTTGCGTTCTCGGCGCGAGAGCGGTGCTATGATCTCAGTCCAAGGAAGGTAAACGTGATCGAATCCATAGGAGTCATAGGGGCGGGAACGATGGGGAACGGGATTGCCCAGGTTTCCGCACGAGTCGGACTCTCGGTGGTTTTGCACGACGTAACGGACGAGTTCCTCGGTCGCGGCATGTTGGCCATAGACAAAAGCCTCCAACGCGATGTCGATAAACAGCGATTGGCCGATCATGAAAAGCAACAGATAGTCTCGCGTATCAAGCCGACGAAGGAACCGGCGGACCTCCGTGATGTGGACTTTGTGGTTGAAGCTATCACCGAGGACCTGACTGTAAAGTTGGATCTGTTTCGGCGGCTTGATCAGACCGTGAGACCGGACGTGATACTAGCGAGCAACACCAGTTCGATCTCGATAACGAAGCTCGCGGCGGGAACGTCGAGGCCCGACCGCTTCATTGGCATGCACTTCATGAATCCGGTGCCGGTGATGAAGCTGGTTGAGATAATTCGCGGCGTCGCTACGTCAGCCGAAACCTACGAGGCTACGCGCCGGTTGGCGGAAGCGATGGGCAAGACGCCGGTCGAGGTCAACGATTCGCCTGGGTTCGTCTCCAACCGTGTGTTAATGCCGATGATAAATGAAGCGGCCTTCGCGCTGTACGAAGGCGTGGGTACTGCCGACGCAATCGATCAGATAATGAAGCTCGGGATGAATCACCCAATGGGTCCGCTACAGCTCGCGGATTTCATCGGGCTGGATGTTTGCCTCGCGATTATGAATGTGTTATATGATGGCTTCGACGATTCGAAGTATCGGCCGTGCCCGCTATTAAAGAAGTACGTGGACGCAGGATGGCTTGGCCGGAAGACGGGTAAGGGGTTTTATCAATACTGAGCGCCTTCGGAGTCAAGGGGCCAGACGTGGAATGCTGCTGGAGCGAGTTTCAAGGCAGGATGATTGCAAAGACAACGCCGGCTTAATAAGAAGTAACAAGAGATGATACTCTGCCAGCAATGCACTCATGAGAATCCGTATAACCGCGAGTTGTGCGTGGTCTGCGGCGCGCGGCTAATGATAATAACCAGCACTCCCACCGCAACGGCGTATGGCGGCATCGATAGCCTCCTCAGACCGACTCTCGAAGAACATCTGCTCGAACGCATCAGCTCACTTGAATCTCAACTGGAACGCGCCCAGGACCGGCTGGAGCTGGTGCTTGACCTTGTTCATCGCCAGGCGACCAGCGGCTTGTACGATCACGCTATGCTCGACGCGCTGGTCGAGCACCTGTCCGAGCGCGGCGCGGTTGAGGGCGGAAAGCTCGAGACTTTGTGGCGCGACCGCATCGCAGAGCACTACGAAGAGGCAAGCGAACAAGAGGAGTTCGATAAGCGAATCGAACACATGCTGGGCGGTTTCGGCGGTGAAAACTTCGATCTGTTCGCGCGGCTGCTGGACACCGGCGCCGATCTGTTCGTCGAAGGTAACGCCAAGCGTGGCATTCGCTACTTCGAAAAGGCGCTCGTGCTTGACCCCGCAAACGTGACTCTAGCCCTCTTTGTCGGTGAGCACTTTTTCCGCTTCAACAAACCAGTGCTGGCTCGCGCCTATCTCGAGCGCGCGCTACAGAAGGAAGCGGACAACTACACTGCGCGGTTGATGCTGGGGGTAATCTGTGGCGATGACGGCGATCTCGATTCCGCCAAACGACATCTTGCTCGCGCATTGAAGATCAGGAGGAACTCGTTCGCCGCACATTACGGGCTTGGACGAATCCTTGTAAGCGAAGGCAGGGTCCGCGAAGCGCTCACGCACTTGAAGCGCGCTCTTAGCTTGAAGCCGACCCCTGAAATGTACTACCTCGTTGGTCGCGCGTATCTCGAGGAAGGCCGGACCGAAGTCGCTGTGCGGCACTTGCGCCGTTGCGTCGAAATGGACCCGAAATTCGACGCAGCGCTGTATCATCTCGGCTTGATTTATCTGCGACAGGAAAACCTTCTGATGGCACAGGAGCACTTCCGCGCGGCTTACGAGATCAACCCGCGCGAATCGCGCTACCGGACAGCTTTGCGCGCGCGCAAGGCGGGACAACTGACGCCGCTGCCGGTCTTCGGACGAGCCACTGTGTCGAAACGCAAGGTCGTCAGCAGTGGGGATGTGCGACTGGCTGAGCTCCTGCGAAGTGATCTTCTGGAGTTACAGAAACCGCCTGCCGAGGTGAGAAAAGGACAAAAGCGCGGATAGACCGAGTAAAGGCAAAAGGCAAAAGGCAAAAGGCAAAAGTGAGGGGCTTTCACTTTTGCCTTTTGCCTTCTTACTTTTGCCTTCCTGCTTAGTGGGCTGTCAGGCTATCGTGCGACCTGCTGCCGTTGGGCAGAATCAAGACGCTGCGGGTTGCAGTGCCAAACGCGGCATTCGTGTCAGCGGTCAAGCTGTAAATATCAAAGCCAAACGAGTCCAGATATGTTGCCAAGTCGTTGCTTGACGACAGATACAGCACCGGTTCGTGCCCTAAATAATCCGTGATCTCAAGCAGCCGCTCGATGACCTCGATCGGTTCGAATGTCCTCGCGGGGTCGCGGAAGCTAGCCATCTTTGACTCCTTTCACCTAACTATTACGAGTCGTCCACCAAAATAGTTTGTCAAACCCATTCTTAAGATGCTCTCAAGTTCGCCGAAGTTGGTTATCACACAGCTAAGAGTAACGGCCAGCTTTGCTACTCAGCGGTAAGAACGAACTGCGGTCACCGCCTTGCAGCTCAATGATGTCCTGCACGCAACGCGAGCGCAAGAGAAAAGGCCGGCGTCACTGCCGGCCCTCAGTTCGAACGGTGGTTGATTATGTCTCATTGATCAATCGCTGTCGCCCGAGGTGGGCGTCGAAGGCACGGTCTCAGATTTCTTGTCGGGAGCCTTTTCCGTCTTGTCTTTGCCGGTGGCAGCGTCTTTGCCCGTCGGAGCGTCGCTGCGCGAGTAGTCGGTCACGTACCAGCCCGATCCCTTGAGCTGAAAGCTCGTACGCGATACGGTCTTCTCGAGCTTGCCACGGCACTTGGCGCATCGCTTTAGCGGCGCGTCGCTTATTTTCTGAATCACCTCGATATGGGAACCGCACTTCTCACATATGTATTCGTAGATAGGCATAACACCGGAAACCCTCCGATAGAACGATTAATCACTAAAATACTAGCACGAAGCAAAACAGCGCAGCAAGATAGCGGGACCGCTGGGCTTCTTGACTTCCGTTTGTGCGCCGCCTTAGATTTCCCTGGTGAGGGTTTCACATCGTCAGTTTGCGGGGAGATAGTAAGCGTGGCGCGTCAGGATTGCTTCAATCCGGTTCAGTTGAAGATCGTCAGCGGTGCGCGTGAGCGCGCTGCAAGTCTCGTATCGGACTATTACCGTGTCGCTCCGAGAGAGTGGCTGCAGATGCCTTACGAGGTCCGAACGCTGCGATCGTTGGACTCATCCGAAGTCACAGATGCGGCTCTTGCCCAAACCGTCTGTTATGCCTTCAGGCGCCAGGCAGGCTCGGTGGTTGTGGAGGAGGGCGATCTCTTCCGTATATGCCTTCAGGACCATCGCATATTGGGTGCCGTGCGCGACTTGCAACTAGGATTGCGGTCCTTGTTGACGTATGTGCTCATACACGAGCTGGTTCATGTCGTTCGGTTTGGACAGCGTCTAGAGAGCATCGATCTTCCTCAAGAGCTGAGATCCTACGAAGAACGCAAGGTTGAAAGGACGACCCGGACGATACTGGCCAAAGCAGGCGACCCCAATATAGGTCGCATCCTATCGAGTGCCGACAGCGTACGCTAGCAACACCCGAGCGCGGCGAAGAGGTCGGCACCCCGCTGCCTTATTCGACCGAATAACGGCAGCTCTTGACTCGAACTAACGGTTTTGAAAGCCGTCCTTTCTAACCTCAAAGATATCTTCGGAAATAATTACCCAGCAGGTAGCCGGCGTAGTACTTATATGGTGCACGTCCCAGCGTGTAGTGCCCGCAACGTACTATCGCCCGCTCGAGCTTCAAGCCGTGGCGGTCGCATTCTTCAAACAACAGTCGCGATAGCTCCGGCGTGAATGACAGATCGTATCGCGCTGAGATCAGCAGGCCCCGGCGTTCATCTCCCGCCAATTTGTTTACGTAGGCATTCGGACTAATCGCCAGCCACGCTCTCCTGACCTCGTCGCGGGTCAGCGCCCCCTCGAGCTCCCGCCTTACATGTGCCGTAGTGAGCCCTTCCCAAACCACATCCCCGAAATAGCTCGAAACGTGATAATAGACGCCGACGCTTATTCTGGGTTCGTGAATGAAAGTCAGGAACGCTATGCAAGAGCCGAGACTCGTTCCGACGATACCAATCCGATCGTAGCCCTGCGCCGCCAGCCAGTGGACCGCCGCTCTCGTGTCGAGTACCGCCTGGCGATTTGCCTGGAGCGTTCGGCCCAGGTTTGCGCTCACCATGTAGTCGGCGCGCTCAAAACCCGGCAGCATTCGCCGATCGTGATAGGGCAAGCTCAAGCGCAGGGCTGCTATGCCATTGCGGTTAAGCAACTCGCACAGGGCCACGTGCTCCTGGGCCTTCGCGTTCCAATGAGGAAGTACTACAACTGCGCGCCCGCCTGCGCGCGCGACTTCCTTTGCGCGCGACCCATTCGAGGAGCCTGCTTGTCCCGGTACAGGAAAGTACCTGGCGTATGCGGTGTTGTTCTCGGCGAACGGCGTCCTTAATGCGCTCGGGAAAGCGAGACAGCCATCCTCAAACCGAAAAACGGGCACAGTGTCCCACGAAAAGAACTGATGGCTCTCTGAGATCGCTCGTTCGTTGAATCTGAAGATTGCATCCCGCTGGTCGCCCCCGTTGCCGATTGACCCCCCGGTGAATTGTGGCGGATAGAGCGATTCCGTACCCCATTCAAACGGTCTGATTACCCGATTGTTGTCTCTGCGCGAGAGCTTGCGCTCCCAGGTATGAATCACGTGTTTGAGCATTGTAAACCGATTTCTCTGCACGCAGAGGGGTAAGCGCCATTCTATAGAAGGCTAAGTAGTTGCTCAAGGCACGTCCCCATTTGGCCGCCCTGGCCTAGTTGACTGGCGCGACTTCGAACCGAGGATCATTAGAAATTCGCCCTTGAATCCAGAAAAAGTGAATAAGATCCTCATCGTTTTCCGTCTGTATTCATAGGAAGCAAATGAGCACAACCAAGCACCTAGAGCCTGAGGTATGTGACGGCGGTCCGTTGGCAGTGTGCGTTAATGATTGTCAGCTCGACTACGGACAGCCGAGTTCCGAACTGGTTCG
>Ga0184629_10000645_pt1 | contig 15332 bp, 13 predicted proteins | sample PLM4_32_b1_FD_133158 | JGI IMG/M metagenome (GOLD analysis project Ga0184629, IMG submission 133158) | Groundwater sediment microbial communities from an aquifer in East River, Colorado, USA - PLM4_32_b1 | ecosystem: Environmental > Terrestrial > Soil > Riparian zone | place: USA: East River... | reverse complement strand
TGAGGGCCGTCCAGGCAACGAGCGCGAAGGGCCGTGCGGCACGCACCCACATCGCATCGTTGCGCGAATCGAGCAGCGCGGCCGCGGCAAATGAAAACGCCGCCGAGAGACCGACATAGCCGACGTAGAGAAGCGGAGGGTGGAACGCGAGACCGGGATCCTGCAGCAACGGATTCAGGCCCGAACCTTCGAACGGCGGCGGGAAGTAGCGCTCGAACGGATCGGAGGTGAGCAGAATAAAGAGCAGGAACGCGATCGCGATCAGTCCCTGGACGCCGAGTGCGCGCGACGCCAAACGCGTGCCGTATTCGGCACCCGTGGGCTGCGTCATCGCGATCGCGGCCGAATAGGCGCCGAGGATCAGGATCCACAGCACCATCGACCCTTCGTGGTTTCCCCACACGCCACTGATCTTATAGATGAGCGGTTTCGCCGTATGCGAGTTCTCCGCGACCGCGAGCACGGAGAAGTCGGATGCTATGTACGCGAACATCAGCGTGAAGAACGCGAGCCCGACAAAGACGAAGGAGCCGAGGGAGGCGCCGCGTCCCATCGCCATCACGCGCAGATTGCCGTTGGACGCGCCGTAGAAGCCCGCGAACGCCTGCATCAGCGCAAGCGCGAGCGCGAGACAAAGCGCAAGCTGCCCGAGTTCTCCGGTCATAGTGGCGTCACAGAGGGCCTTCCCCTTCTTTCCATTTGCCGGCGCGCTTCAGCGCGTCCACGACTTCGGGCGGCATGTAGGTCTCGTCGTGCTTGGCAAGGACTTCGCTTGCCTTGAAGACACCGGCCGAGTCCCGCGTACCCAGCGCGACAATACCCTGCCCTTCGCGGAATAGATCGGGCAAAACGCCGGAGTAGTTCACCGGAACCGCATTCTTTCCATCGGTGACCACGAATTTCACATCGAGACCCGTATCCCGCTGAACGCTGCCCTTTTCAACGAGTCCGCCGATGCGGAAGACGCGGCCAGAGGGGACCTTCTCGGGATGATCGACGATGTCGCTCGGGCTGTAGAAAAAGAGGACATTGTCCTGCAACGCGAAGACCGCAAGGCCGGCAGCGCCGCCGCCGGCGAGCAGGAGGGTAATCGCGAAGGCTAAGCGCCTTTGCTTTCGTGGGTTCATTTTCCGATCCGGAACGGTTCCTAGCCTGCAGGTTACATCGTATCGCCAAAGCGGGTCCAGCAGCGGAAAAAAGTCAACTTTCCGCGAGGGTTTCCCGTGCCTTGTAACAAAGGTTGGAAACATTTGCGGTGTAGTCTTTGTGCCGGCGCTCCCTTGCGGATTTGCGATCCGGCCATGCGATCTGAAGCCGTCCCGCTCACGAAGCCCCGCCTTGCCCCATGTGGCCGCGAGTCCTATCAGTTCGCCTCAAACAGGCGGGCGTCCAGGTCATGATCCTGCGCAGCATCCTTGCCGGTATCGCATTTATCGCGCTCGCGTTCTTGAGCTTTTTCGCGGCGCATCAGACCCGGCTGACCTGGTTCGATGCCGGAGCCGCGATCACGGCTGCCGCCAAATACGATTCGACGATCGTCCGCGACCGCTATGGCGTCCCGCACATCTCCGGCCGCCGCGACGCCGATGTCGCCTTCGGCCTCGCCTACGCTCATGCGGAGGATGACTTCCCCACGCTCCAGCGCGCGATCCTCGCGGCCAGAGGGCGTCTTGCCAATGTCGATGGGATCGAAGCGGCGCAAAGCGACTACGTCGTGCACCTGCTCGGCATCTGGAACGTGATCGCGTTGCGCTATGAGACCGATCTCTCCGAATCGACTCGCGCGCTGCTCGACGGCTATGCCGCGGGGCTCAATCTCTATGCTGCGCAGCATAAAGGCGATGTGCTGCCCGACGCGGTGCCGGTCAAAGGCCAGGACATCGTCGCCCTCTTCATGCGGCGGCTGCCGTTCTTCTACGGATTGGACGAGCAATTGCGGGGGCTGCTGGATGGCGGCGAAGTCGAAATCCCGCCGCGGAAGACCGCAGCCGCGCGTGCGCTCGCCATCGCAGTCGCACCCTCGCGCAGCGCCGATGGCGCCACGCGCCTTCTGCTGAATCCGCAGGGTCCGTTCGCCGGCCCGCTCTCATGGTACGAAGCGCGCGTCACCTCGGGCGAAGGATGGAACGTCGCGGGCGGATTGATCCCCGGCGCTCCGCTGATGCTTGCGGGCGCGGGACCGGATATCGGCTGGGGCTTCTCGGCCAACCATCCCGATCTGTTCGACGTCTACACGCTCGAGGGCAATCCCAACGACCGTTACTTCTATCGCTTCGACGGCGATTGGCGGAGTCTAACCGTGCGCGAAGTGCCGCTTTCGATCCGCCTGTGGGGACCGCTGCGGGTCATCATCCGGCAAGAGGTTCTCACCTCCCTCCAGGGGCCTGTGATCCGCAACGCACGCGGGTTGTTCGCAATCCGCTATGCCGGACAGGACGACCTGAGGGGCGTGGAAGCGTTCTACCGCCTGAACAAGGCGCGCACCTATGAGAGCTTCACCGAAGCGCTCGCCATGGGATCGATCCCGAGCCTCGATTTCATCTATGCGGACAAGTCGGGGCGGATCGCGAACATCTACAACGGCGCGTTTCCCCAGCGTGATCCGTCGCATGATTGGACGCAGCCGCTTGCCGGAAACGTCTCCGCGACCTTGTGGCGGACCTACTTCCCGTTCACCGATGTGCCGAAAGTCGTAGCGCCGGGGAGCGGCTTCGTGATCTCCGCGAACGCAACGCCGTTCCAATCGACATCGGCCCCGTTCAATCCGCGGGAGGATGCCTTCCCCTCGACGATGGGCATCGAGACCGGACTCTCGAACCGGGCGCGCCGTGCGCTGATGCTGCTCGAGTCCGATCCGTCGATCACGGCAGACGAGTTCAAGTCGTACAAGTTCGGCGGCTGCTATGCCCCCGACTCGGACGTGGCTGTGCTCGTCAAAGAGCTCGCCGAGCGGAATTATGCGGGCGATCCCCTGTTGGAAGAAGCCGGCCAGATCCTGCGCCGATACGATCTGTGTACGGACAAAGAAAACAGGCGCGCACCGCTGGCGCTTCTCACCGCAATCACCGTGCTTCAGGCCGACGAGCAGGGTCGTCCCCGTCCGGATGCCGTCGCGGTGCTGCGGGGATACGCGACGCGCATGCTGGAATATTTCGGCCGACTCGATCCTACGTGGAGCCAGGTCGGACGCTTGCGGCGCGGAACGGTCGACCTACCGTTAAACGGTGGCCCTGACTCGCTGCGCGACATCGAGTACCAGCCTGCGGTCGACGACAACGGCACGACTACGGCGGTGGGCGGCGACGCTCTGACGGTGCTCTCGACCTGGAACCGGAACGGCCAATGGGAGGTCGAGAGCATCGTGCCCTACGGCAGCTCGTCATCGGAAGCATCACCGCACTATTCGGACCAGGCGCCGCTTTTTGCGGACGGAAAGCTCAAGGAGCTCCCGCTCACCGAGAACGCGCTGATGGAACAGGCGACAACGATCGAGCGTCCCGGAAAACCCCGGCAGGCTGAGGAAAAAGGCGCCGATACGAAAGCGCCTCAGTGACCTGACGCGCGCAGGATATCTCGCGCGTCTCCCGTATCGTAGGTGAGACCGGCTGCGGTCAGCGTCACAGCCTGCGGCCAGTCGGCACGACAGAGGCCCTTGCGGTCGAGCGCGTGCCAGACGGCCTGATTGAACAGGCCCGTGGCGTCGCCCCCCATGACGATCGCATCGCCGAGATGAAAGTGATCGGCGTGCGCTCTGGGAAAGCGATTGATCGTGATCTCGCCCTCGCCCGGTCCGTCGGCAGCCGCTTCCGGAAGGCGCGCAAGCGCCTGCAGCAAGGTCAGCGTGCGCAATTGCAAGGGATTGAGCTTGAGCGGGTTCTTCTTGGGCGTCATGGCTGCTGCGGTCCGGATGCGGCTTCGATATGGCACGAAGCCGCCAACGCGTCGAGAGCAGCTGCGTGTCAGGCCGCGGGCACGCGCGCGCGTCGGCGCAGGAAATCGGTCTCGGACTCGCCCAAGATGAGTTCGCAGAGCGAGAGCATCACGGCGAGATGTTCTTGCGCGCGTTGGCGCGCCTCGGGCGTGGTCGCGCGAAGCTCGGTCAAGATGTCCTCGGCGTAGGTGCGAAGGGCGAGCGTGGTCTCATCGGTGACTTTCATCAGTCGCGCGCTGAACGCACCTGCCACCGCGAAGGGACGGCTGTAGGCGACCAACTGAGCATAACGCATCGCCTTCGCCACGCGGTCAGGATCGACAGGCCGCGACAGATCGAGAGTCCTCGGCCGCCTCGTAAAGGCGAATCCCTTCGGTCCCGGCAGCGCGGCCAGGATCTCCTTGCGTGCGCGCTGAAGCAGATTCTCCATGATCTGCGCCACGGCGGCGCGATCCTTGGCGAGCCTCTGGCCCCATTTGCCGTCTCGTCTGATGCCGAGCTCTTTCACCATGCCGCTCGAGAGCTCGGTGAAGCCCGCAAGACTCGCGAGCACTTTGTCCGGATCGAAGTTGATCGGACGCGCCGCCTCGATGGTTGCGGCATAGGCATCAAGATCGCTGAATAGGAGCTCTGCCACCACATCCATGTCGGTGCCGCTGATCACGACATCAGTCGATTTGTGCGAGATCGCCGCGATCAGCCGCAGCACTTCCCACGGCCTCTGCAGGCGGCCGAGCACGACCAACGGGACATACGGCACGAAGTCGGGATCGCTCGGCGTCAGGCGATCGATCAAATCGCACAGGAACCAGACGTCGTCCTGCGTGAGCTGCGGGACGGGCTTTGGCAATTTCGTTTGGAGCTCGATCACGGTTTCTGCGCGGGCGAGCAGCAGCGCCATCTCGACAGCGTCTTCGACGGCCTCGGCGCTTCCAAGCGTTGCGGCGGCGACGCTGCGCCGCTCATGGTCGGCAAGCGCTGCGTTCAACGCGGACGACGCCTCGCGCCATAGCGCGTTGAGGTCGGCCTTGATCTGATCGTCATTCCCCGCAACGAGCGCTCCGCCGATCGAGCTGGTCAGCTTGTGGTGGCGGGCAGGCATCAGCGCGGATGCCAGCCACTTCCAGACCAGCTCGACCGAGCTCCGGGCGATGCGGCCCTTTTGCTTCTTTCTTCGTTCGCTGACGAAGAGGTCCTCGAACGGACGACAGAACAGGCGCTGCGGAGTCGGTATCCTGCGCCCCTGGGAAGCCGCCAAGCCTCTTAGCTGCGGTCGCAGCGCGCGCAGGATCTCGTCATGCGGAAGAGCCTTGCCGCCGATAAGCCGGTCGACCTCAACGGCTTTCGCCAGCCGGGACACCACGTCACTCGGCAACTGGCCCAGAAAGCCCTTGAGCAAGAGCTCCTTGTCGACGGGTACGCTCAAAACTGCGACGCGGCCGCCCTGCCGGCCGTCCCTCTATCCCGACCGCTCAGATTAGAGGCGCGAGGTTAACGCGGCATTGACCATTCGCCGGAGGCCGCCAGGGCTGCTAACCTTGCCACCCAGCTCCCCGAGCTCAATCGGGGACGGACGATCTCGGGAGGATTCAAGACATGGAACGGTTCATTGACCGGCTCATCGATGAATTCGACAGCGGCAAGCTCGGCCGCCGCGAATTCTGCGAGACCATGGCGCTCGCAACCGCCGTGCTGGCATCGGGCGGCGCGGCCGCGAACGCCGCCCCGCAGCGCGGCTTCACGATGCTCGGCGTCAACCACATCTCGTACCAGTGCCCCGACTATCGCGTCGCGCGCGATTTCTATCGCGATGTGTTCGGCATGCAGGTGCTGAACGACAAGGGCATGGGGCGGGCCAATCTCGCGTTCGGTCCCGCACCCGACAGCGGCGGCAATTTCCTCGTCGTGCACAATCCCGGCAACAATCCGCGCCCGCCCACGCAGGGTCTTGTGGATCATATCTGCTTCACTGTCGCCAACTGGAACGAGCCACAGATCAAAGCAGAGCTCGCAGCGCAGGGACTCGCGCAGAGGTCGAGAGGCGGTAACGGCACCATGCGCGTGATCGACCCGTTCGACTTCGATGTCCAGTTCGGCAATCACATTGCCGAAAACATCAACGAGCCGTGAGCGAGAGGAGGACATCATGAAAGCCTTTGTCGCATCCAAGCTCGACGACTATTCCAAGGGGAAGATCAGCCGCCGGCAGCTTCTCGAATCCCTGACCGTCGCTGCTGCTGCCACAGCCGCAACGGGCGGCGCGCAGGCCGCGCCCGCGCCGAACCGCGCGCTCAAGGCCGCGCTCGTCAATCACATCTCGTATCAATGTCCCGACCTGCGCCGAGTCGCCGACTGGTATTCGCGCGTCTTCAACATGGAGCAGGTCACCTATCCGAGCGAACCCTCGCAGATCGGCATGCCGTTCGGCAGGCGAAATCAGAAGCCGCTCGGTGTGACCGCGAACGACGTGCCCACGAGCTACATCGTCGTGCGGACGCGCAATCCCAATGGCACGGCCGCGGATAAGGGCGCGTTGGCGAGGCCCGCGAGCCGCGCCGTGATCGAGCACGTGGCCTACACGGTCGCGGATTTCGACCGCGACCGCGCCGCCGCGGAGCTGCGCGCACTCGGTGTGCAGAACGTCCGTAATGGCGGTCTGTACAGCCTGCACATGGCCGATCCGTTCGGCTTCGACATCCAGTTGAGTGGCGTCGCCAACAACGCGATTACGGACGGGGCGTAGGCGGTGACTCTCAAGCAACCCGTGCCCGACCGGTCTCACCGGCTGGCAGAGCTTCGGCAGAGCATCGCCGAATATCGCGCCGGCCGGGTTCGCGATGTGGGAGAAATACTGAACGAGCTTGAGTCTAGGCATCTCAAGCCTGCAAAGCGCAGCACTGTTCGCGGCACTTACTAGGGTGCAACGGCTGTCACCCACTAATAGATAACGGAACGAACGAAGAGCAATGAGCACAGCGTTGAGAAGCCGGATTCTCATCCCTGCGCGCAACGCGGAGGATTGGCGTCTCCTTCTTGCCGATCCGAAACTGCACTGGCGGGACGGGTACTCTGCAAAATCATTGGCCGAGTGCTGGCAAAACGCCGGTGGACTTCCTGATGAGATTGCGGCACTCCTTCGCTCGCATCCGGACTTCTCCGACTCCGCACCTGAGCTCCTTTTCGCCATACCAGAGCACCAGACCCCACTTCCGGGAGGAGTGAGACCCAGCCAGACCGATCTGCTCGCGTTCATCGCAGCTGATGCAAAGCTGCTCACTCTTGGCGTCGAAGGTAAAGTGGATGAAGCGTTTGGGCCGACGCTGGAGGAATGGCTGCAGAATGCGAGTGACGGTAAGCGCGCGCGTCTCAGGTTTCTGTGCGATCTGCTCCACTTGACCAACGAATTGCCCGGTACGATCCGATATCAGCTTCTCCACCGCGCTGCATCAGCGGTTGTTGAAGCGCGGCGCTTTCACATTTCGAACGCGGTTCTCGTGATTCATTCGTTTTCGCCAACTCAATGTTGGTTCGACGATTTTGCTACTTGGTGCGCTCTATTCAGCGCCATGGCCAAACCAGGCCAACTCTCTCGTTTAACGCAGCTTGAAAGCACGACACTTTATGCTGGTTGGGCGACAGGAACCTGTTCACCGCGGAAGGCGGGTGAGCTTTAGTCACCGTCAACGCGCCCGAGGCAATTCGAGGCGCACCTCGAGACCACCCATCGGCGATTCGTCGAGCGCGATATTGCCGCCATAGAGCTTGGCGATATCGCGCACGATGGCGAGGCCGAGACCTGTACCGGGCACGGACTCGTCGAAACGTTCCCCTCGCTGCATGGCGCGGGCGCGTTCCTCGGGCTCGAGCCCCGGGCCGTCATCGGACACACGCAGCGAGAAACGCGCGCCGTCGATCGGCGTCGCCTCGACCCGGATGTTGCGGTGGGCCCATTTGCAGGAATTGTCGATGAGATTGCCCACCATCTCTTCAAGATCCTCACGCTCGCCGCGAAACGCAAGCGCGGCTGAGGCGTTGACCTCGATCGCAAGCTCCTTGTCCGCATGCATGCGCTTCAGCACGCGGGCAAGATCGTTCAGGACAGGCGCGACCTCGGTGCGGCTGCCGAGCACATCGAGCGCGCCCGCCGCACGCGCGCGCGCGAGGTAATGGTCGACCTGGCGACGCATGACGGTCACCTGGCGCGCTACGGTTTCCGCAAGCGGCCCCGGCGCTGTTGCCGCCTCGTTCGCCAGCACCGTCAGGGGCGTCTTCAAGAAATGCGCGAGATTGGCGACGTGTCCGCGGGCGCGACCGACGACTTCCGAGCTGTGAGAAATGAGACTGTTGAGCTCGGTCGCGAGCGGCGCGATCTCGGTCGGGAATTCGCCTTCAAGCCTGCGCGCGCGACCCTCGCGGATGCGCGCGAGCGCCTCACTGACCGCGCGCAACGGCATGAGTCCGACCCGAACCTGGATCAGCATCGCGGCGATCAGGCCGAGACTGAATATCGCGATGGACCACTGCAGAGTCTGATTGAAGAGCGCGATGTTCCCTTCGGTCTCGGAAATGTCGCCGGCGACGACAAAGTCGAAGAGCTGCGTCTGTCCGACATCCTCGGCCGATGCGACAGGCAGCGCGATGCGCCGCATGAGCACGCGAAGCTGCTGTCCATCAGGACCGTCCGCGTATCCCCAATTGCTGTTGTTCTGGCCCTGCACGACGTCACGCGGCTCGAGCGCCTGATCCCACAAAGAACGCGAGGTCTGAGGCTGAAGCTCGGCATCGGTGGGCTGGGTGGGGCGGATCTGCCAATACCAGCCCGAGAAAATGCGCTCGAAACGCGGATCGGCGAAGCGGCCCTCCAGCGTCACATGGTCTTCCGCGTCCGATTCGGCGGCCGCGATCAGTCCGTCGAGATTGAAGGTGAGCTGCGAGTCGAAGCTGCTCTCGACCGTGTTTCGGAAAATTTCCGAAAGTATGAACCCGCCGACTACAAGACCCAGCACCGTCCAGATTGCCGCCCCGGCGATGAGCCGGAAGGTGAGCGAATTGGTGCTGGGCATCTCGTCGTCAGCCCTCGTCTCCGACCTTGCTGGGCTCATCCAGGCGGTAGCCGAGACCGCGTACGGTATGGATGACATCGACGCCGAGTTTCTTGCGCAGGCGTCCGACGAAGACTTCGATGGTGTTCGAGTCGCGGTCGAAATCCTGATCGTAGAGATGCTCGACCAGGTCCGTGCGCGACATCACCTGCCCCTTGTGGTGGGCGAGAAACGACAGCAGCCGATATTCGGCCGAGGTTAGCTTGATGGGGTTCCCGCTGATCGTCACGCGCGAACTTCTTGTGTCGATGCGCAACGGCCCGACTTCGATGTCCGGAGACGCGATACCGGCCGCTCGGCGCAGCAGAGCGCGCAGACGGGCCAGCAACTCCTCGGTGTAGAACGGCTTGGCGACATAGTCGTCGGCGCCGGCGTCGAAGCCGGCAACCTTGTCGCTCCAGCGATCGCGCGCCGTGAGAATCAGCACCGGGAACTTGCGGCCGGACTTGCGCCAGCGCTCGAGCACGGTCACTCCGTCGACCTTCGGCAAGCCAAGATCGAGCACAACCGCATCGTAAGGCTCGGTGTCGCCGAGGAAATGACCTTCCTCTCCGTCGGCGGCAACGTCCACGACATAGCCTGCGTCACCAAGCGCCTTCTTCAGGAGACGCTGCAGATCCACATCATCTTCAACCAACAGGATACGCATCTTGCCTCTTACCTAAAGGAGCGCCGGCCGCGCGGCTCGCCATCGGGCACTCGCCCTCTGCGTTCCATCGCTCCGCCTCCAAATGAGCCCCCTTCCCTGAACCCTGCACGCGGCGAAACCAGGGCGCCGCGGTCTAAGCCGCCGCGCTCGAAGCGCTGTTGCGGCGGCGGCCCGCGATCAAGCTGCCGCTCGCGCGGCGGCTCAAAACTTTGCGGCCGCGGCGGGCCGCGCCGCGGACCGCCCTCGTACCCTGGTGGCGGGCCGCGCCTCACGTCCGGCGGCGGACCGCGCCTGAAATCCGGTGGCGGACCGTAGTAGCCCGGTGGCGGGCCAGGTGCGAAATTCTGCTCGGGCACGGTACGCCGATTCGGGACTCCACCGCGCGGCGGCCTGATTCCAGGAGCGCCGAAATCATAATCGCTGCCCGGCGGCGGATTGAGATTGCGGCGCTGACCTTGGGCCGCGCGGGGATCGCGGGGGTCTCCGCGGTTAGGCGCCGCGCCGGGACCGGGTCCGCCCCGGGCGGGTCCGCGATCATCGCCCTGCACGCCGAGCACACGTCCGGTGCGGGCGTCGGTATCGAGCATCAGCACGCGCCCATCGGGAGTCAGCCATTTCAGACGGTAGTGGGGCTCACCATATGGACCGAAATACGGGCCCTCGACATCGGCCAGCGAGCCGGGCCGTTCGCGGCGAATACCGCTGAGGATGTCGTTCAGCGAGCGGACCTCGCCCGACTGCACGCCTTCGCGCGCACGATTGGGCTGGGCCGTTGCCGGTTCGGAAACCGCGGCTGCGCTGAACAAAAGAAGACCAATTAACGGCGCAAAGTACCGCATGAGCCAACTTTTAATGCCGAAAGCCTGAACTCGACATGAACGCGCCGGCCAGCCTCCGTTCAGGAACGCTTGGGCATCATACGCCTCGGTTAAGGGGTGCGCCAAATTTGGACGCCCCCAAGGAGATGAAAAACTGAATCAGCTTGGGGTCTGTCTCGTGTAACGCCCCTCCTCGCGTGACCGGCCCTAAGACGAAGCGCCCGCGGGATTCCCCGTCCCCGCGGGCGTCTTTTTACCAAAAGGTCACAGGCGCCGGCATGAGGACCAGTCGACTTTGTTCCGCTCAACCGCAGAAAATTGTTCAGCTGTCATCGATGGTTGCGCCGCGTTTCGTTCCTTAGAGGGGATGAGGTGAAGGGAAGGGCCGCCATGAAATCGCCCGATTGGACGGCCATCAGGTCCCTGATGAGGCGGGGGTTCACCCAGATCGCAGGCTTGGCTCGTCGTATGGCGTCGCGGCTGTCGATGCCCCTTCTTGTGCTGAGCGGCACGGTTTCGGTCGTGGCAGTGGCGCTCGTGTTTCTGGCCCTCGAATGGGCAGCACCGATTCTCCCCATGAACACCGACCTTTATTCGCTCAACCGTCCGGCGGCGTACACCTTCCTCGACGAGAAGGGTCAAGTCGTAGGTCAGCGTGGCGCTGCCGTCGGCGAGCGCTTGAGCCTCTCCGAAATGCCGCCATATCTCCCCGCTGCGTTCCTGGTGATGGAAGACCGGCGTTTCTACGAGCACGACGGCATCGACGTGCGAGGGCTCGCACGCGCGGCACTGGCCGACCTCAAGGCGATGAAGTTCGAGCAGGGCGGCTCCACCATCACGCAGCAATTGGTGAAGATCCTGTTCCTCACGCCGGATCGCACGATCACGCGAAAAATTGTGGAGATCGCGGGCGCAAGGCAGCTGGAGCGCCTGCTCACCAAGGACCAGATCCTCGAGCTCTATCTCAACCGCATCTATCTCGGCGCGGGGGCCTATGGCGTGGACGGGGCCGCACAGACCTATTTCGGAAAATCCGCCCGCGACGTCACGCTCGCCGAAGCGGCGATGCTGGCCTCCCTCACCAGCGCGCCTTCGCGCAATTCGCCGCGACGGGATCTGAAAGCGGCCCAGCAGCGTGCCGCACGCGTGCTGCGTCTGCTCGCGAGCTATCGCGACATGGAACAGAAGGAGATCACACAGGCGCTTGCGAATCCCGCAACCGTCGTCGCCGACGCATCCGATGCGGAGCGCAATTATTTCCTCGACACAGCGGTCGATGAAGTGAAGTCGCTCGCGCCCGGCGCCATGGGCGATCTCGCGATCGTGACCACGCTCGATGTCGGCACGCAGAACGCCGCGAACGTGGCCATCGAGAAGGTGATGAAGGCGCGCGGCGCGAACGTGAACGCGCAGCAGGCGGCGCTGGTGGCGATGCGGCCCGATGGCGCCGTGCGCGCGATGGTGGGCGGCCGCGACTACGACAAGAGCGCGTTCAATCGTGTGACGCAGGCACGCCGCTCGCCCGGTTCGGCGTTCAAGCCCTTCGTCTATCTCACTGCGCTGGAGAAGGGATTGGCGCGCGAAACGATCCGCAGCGACGAGCCTATCGCGATCGAGGATTGGTCGCCCGACAATTTCGACGGCACCTACGCGGGACCCGTCACTCTGCAAGCGGCCCTCGTGCGCTCCATCAACACGGTCGCGGTCGGGCTTGGGCAAGAGGTGGGCCTGCCGTCGGTGATTTCGACCGCGCAGCGGCTCGGCATCAAATCTCCGCTGGTGCCCAATGCTTCGCTTCCGATCGGCACCTCCGAAGTGACGCCGCTTGAGCTGACCGCCGCCTATGCGAGCTTCGCCTCGGTCGGCTATGCGGCGGATCCCTACACTGTCACGGAAATCCGCACAGCCGATGGAAACGTGCTGTATCAGCGCGCCCCACAGCAACCCCAAAGAGTCATCTCCGAAGATGTCGCGCTCGAGATGAACGCGATGCTGTTCGAAGCGGTCGTCTCGGGCACCGGCCGCGGCGCGGCCCTCGGCGGGCGCGAAGTCGCCGGCAAAACGGGGACGAGCGCCGACTTTCGCGATGCGTGGTTCGTTGGCTACTCGCCGGAGCTTGTCGCCGGCGTGTGGGTCGGCAACGACGATTTCACGCCAATGAAGAAGGTCACGGGCGGCGCACTGCCGGCGCAGATCTGGAGCGGATTCATGCAGGCCGCGCTCAAGGGCACGCGCCCGACGAAGCTGCCGCGCGCCGAGCCGATCTACGACGGGCCACTGATCGCTGAGGTGGAGCGCGGCACTTTCTTCGACCGGTTGGGCAATTTCTTCGAGCGCCTTCTTGGCGGGACGGCACAGGCGCGAACGCGAATCGAGCCGCCCTCGCGCGCCTTGCAGCGGCCGCAGCCTCGCGCGGATGTAGAGCCCGACAATCGCGATCGCTACGCGTATCAGCCGAGAAACGACTATGTGGAACCTCGGCAAGAGCCCCCAGCGCGTTCGCAGCGGGAATACGCCGGCGACCGCTACGCCTACCCGCCAGAATATGCCTATCGAACGCCGCGCCGGGGATACGGCTATCGCGAGGATCCCCGCTACGACCCGCGCTACGCCTATCCGCCGCGCTACGGATACAGAGACCCGCGGCGGACCCGCGATCCGCGCGAGTTCAATCGCTGGTACCCCTACCGCTGACGCCAATCGCGCGGTGAGCTTGCTTCGCCGCCTCGCCGACTGCACCATTTGAGTCGTCACGACAGGGCGCCGGTGCATGAGCGTTTGGGCTAGATATGCGTGCGGAGTCCTTTGCGTGCTCACCGCGTTCGTTGCCGCGTGCGGCCCGGAACAGCCGAATGTGCCTCCGCAGGGCAAGCCGGCGACTCGCATCGTCTTCGTCACCGATTGGAAAGCGCAAGCCGAACACGGCGGGTTCTACCAGGCGCTCGCCGAAGGGCTTTACGCCAAGCGCGGGCTTGATGTGGTGATCCGCCAGGGCGGACCCGCCGTCAACGTGCCGCAAATCCTCGCCGGTGGAGCCGCTGATTTCGGGATGGGCTCCAACGGGTTCATTCCGCTCAATCTCGTGCGCGAGGGCGTGAAGGTCAGAGCCGTGATGGCGGTGTTCCAGAAGGACCCGCAGGTCTTGATCACGCATCCGCGCAATGACGTGAAGTCGATCGCCGACATGAAGAGCAAGCCGATCATGATCGGCGACGCGTCCACGGTGACGTTCTGGCCCTGGCTGAAAGCGAAGTTCGGCTTCGCCGATACGCAGATCCGCAAGTACACGTTCAATCTCGCGCCCTTCCTTGTCGACAAGAACGCCATCCAGGAGGGTTATCTGTCGTCCGAACCCTATTCGATCGAGAAGGAAGGCGGGTTTGCGCCGCAAGTCTATTTGCTCGCCGACAACGGCTATCCCGGATATGCCAACATGGTGCTCGTGCCCGATGAGTGGATCGAGCAACGGCCACAAGTCGTGCAGGATTTCGTCGACGCGACCATCGAGGGCTGGATGCATTATCTCTACGGCGACGCATCGGCCGGAAATGCGATGATCAAGCAGGACAATCCCGAGATGACCGACGACCTGATCGCACAGGCGATCGCGAAGATGAAATCCTATGGCGTCGTGCTCTCGGGAGACGCGGAGTCAAACGGGCTCGGCGCCATGACGGACGCACGCTGGAAAGTGTTCTTTGACATGATGGTCGAAGAAGGTCTGTATGCGGATAATCTGCCGTATCGCGACGCTTATACGCTGCAATTCGTCAACAAGGGGCACGGCTTGAGCGCAGGTGCGGCAACGGCTGCGCCGTAGCGAAACCGGAGGGGGCATAGTCATGACCGCTATCGCCTCGCTCAGAGGCGTCGAGCGCATCTATGCCGAGCGCTTGAAGGCGCTTGGGCCGTTCGATCTCGACATCCGCGAGGGCGAGTTCGTCTCGCTGCTCGGACCGTCGGGATGCGGCAAGTCCACCGCGCTGCGCCTGATCGCAGGCCTGCTCGAACCGAGCGCAGGCGAAGTGCTGTGGCCCCACGGCAAGCCACCGATCGGTTTCGTGTTCCAGGATCCGACGCTGATGCCCTGGGCGACGGCGCGCGACAACGTTCGCCTGCCGCTCGATCTCTTGCGCGTGCCGCGCGAAGAGGCCGACCGCCGCGCACACGCAGCGCTCGAACGCGTCGGGCTTGCCGGATTCGAGACCGACTATCCGCGCACACTATCGGGAGGGATGCGCATGCGCGTCTCGCTCGCGCGTGCACTGGTCGCGCGGCCCAAGCTCCTGCTCATGGACGAGCCGTTTGCGGCGCTCGACGAGATGACGCGGCAGGACTTGAACGACGATCTCATCCGGCTGTGGCGCGACGACGGACTCACCATCGTCTTCGTCACCCACTCGGTGACCGAAAGCACATATCTCTCGATGCGAACGGTGGTGATGACGCCGCGTCCGGGCCGCATTGCGGCCGACATTTCGCTTGCGCGCACACCTGCGCCCGATCCCGCTTATCGCTTCGCGCCCGAGTTCGCGGCCAACGCCAGCAAGGTGAGCGCTGCGTTGCGTGACGGCATGAAAGCGGCCGCATGACGCGCGCACTCAGATATGTGCTGCCGTTTGCTTTGGGCTTGGCCGTGCTCGCCGCGTGGGAGTTCCTCGTGCGCGCCTACGCGGTCCCGCAATTCGTGCTTCCGGGACCGTCGGCGATCTTAAGCGCGCTGATCGCGGATTTCGCCTCGCTGATGGCGTCGCTGTGGACGACGTTGAGGATCACCGTGTTGGCGTTCGTGCTCGCAGCGGTGTCCGGCATCGCGCTCGCGATCCTGTTCT
>Ga0184629_10000644_pt1 | contig 15336 bp, 12 predicted proteins | sample PLM4_32_b1_FD_133158 | JGI IMG/M metagenome (GOLD analysis project Ga0184629, IMG submission 133158) | Groundwater sediment microbial communities from an aquifer in East River, Colorado, USA - PLM4_32_b1 | ecosystem: Environmental > Terrestrial > Soil > Riparian zone | place: USA: East River... | reverse complement strand
CGGCCGGCGCGAATCTTTAGCGTGCCTTTATGGTACCTTTACGCACCCTCCGTATCCTTCGCCCGACGTTTGAAATGGTTCGGACGAACGAAGTTTTCCCGTTTGAGGAGGGATTCCCGAAATGAATCATAAGCCCTTGCTTCTAGCTGCTCTGACAATCGGCGCGCTCGCCTGCCTGACCGTCGCGGGCCTGGTCCTCGCCGCCGGCGTCCAGGTCGACGCCAAGATTCCGCCCTACAAGCCGAGCTCCGGGGTGTCGGGCACGATCAAGAGTGTCGGGTCGGACACGATGAACAATCTGATGACGCTGTGGGCGGAGGACTTCCGCAAACACTACCCGAACGTGCAGGTCGAGATCGAGGGCAAGGGGTCGTCGACCGCACCGCCGGCGCTCATCGAGGGCACGGCCACCTTCGGCCCCATGAGCCGCACGATGAAGAACGAAGAGATCGACCAGTTCGAAGCCAAGTACGGATACAAGCCGCTTGGACTGCGCACGTCGATCGACATGCTCGCCGTGTACGTCCACAAGGACAACCCGATCGCGTCGCTCTCCCTGCAGCAGATCGACGCCATCTTCTCGAAGACCCGCAAGGGCGGCGCCACGGAGGACATCACCACCTGGGGACAGCTCGGGTTGACGGGCGAATGGGCGGACAAGCCCATCAGTCTCTACGGGCGCAACTCGGCGTCGGGCACGTACGGCTATTTCAAGGAACACGCCCTGTCCAAGGGTGACTACAAGGACTCGGTCAAGGAGCAGCCCGGCAGCTCGTCGGTGGTCCAGGGCGTGGCCAGCGATCGCTACGGCATCGGCTACAGTGGTATCGGCTACATGACCGCCGACGTGAAAGCGGTGCCGGTCAAGGCGACCGCCGACGGGGAAGCCATCGCCGCCACGCCGGAATTCGCGTACACGGGCAAGTACCCGCTGGCTCGCTATCTCTACATCTACGTGAACCAGAAGCCGGGCACGGAGCTCGATCCGCTGCGGCGCGAATTCATCCGCTTCGTCTTCAGCCAGGACGGCCAGGCGAGCGTGATCAAGGACGGCTACTTCCCGGTCAACGCGAAGGTCGTAGGAGAAGAGCTGTCGAAGCTGGGGTTGGACGTCAGCCGCAATTGACTTGAGGGCCGACCGACGCGCGTCGCGTCGGCCCGGCAGCGCACCTAGGTGATGTCTCAGACGCCACGGCGCATGAAAACGCGATGGACGGTCCGCGCAGCGGACCGTATCGCCGCGGCATGCATTGCCATCGGCGGAGTCGGCACCATTCTCGCCGTCTCCGCCGTTTTCCTGTTTCTCGCGAGCGTGGTGATCCCGCTGTTTGCGCCCGGCGACGCCGAGCCGGTAGGAACCATCGCGAACCCCGCGGCGAACCGCGTGCTCCACTTCGGCGTCGACGAGTACCGCGTCGCCGGCTGGAGCCTGTCGGCGGACGGCATCGTGCGCGCGTTCCGGCTCGATACCGGTGCGGTTGTCGCCGCACACCCCCTCGTCCCCGCCGACTCCATCACCGCCACCGCGTTCGACCTCGAGAGCGGCACGTTGGCCATCGGGCGGCGGGACGCGACCGTGTTGCTCGCCCGCATCGGTTTCGAGACCGACTTTCCAGCCGCGGAGTCGCTGCCCGAAGCGGCCCGCGCGCTCGCGACCGGAGCCGTGCTCGCCGACGGCGAAGGCATCGTGCAGCGCACCGACGACGGGTCGTTCCGCCGCCAGCGCCTCGAGGTGTCGGTCGCCGCCGTCGCCCCGGCGCTCTCGAGCTCACCCGCGCGGGCGCTCGACGTGGTCGGCGGCGAATCGAGCTACGTGCTCGCCGTCGTGGCCGAGAACGACTCGCTCATTCTCTCGCGTCTCGGCACCGAAGAAAACGAGTTCACCGGCGAAGTTTCGCTCTCGGTCGAGCGCAACGCCATCGCGCTCTCCACGTCCGGAGAACGAGTCGAGCGCGTGCTGCTCGCGGAAGGCGGAACCATGGCCTACGCGGTGAGCGCGGCGGGGGCGACGACCGTGCTCGACGTGCGCAATCTGCGAACGCCGCGGGTGGTCGCAACGGCCGTGCTCGTAGCACCCGGGACGCGCGTGACCGCGCTGGCGCCGCTCATCGGCCGCTCCACCGTGATCGTGGGCGCCTCGGACGGCAGCGTCTCCACGTGGTTTCGCTACGGGCTCACGGGTGCGGACTCTTCCGCGCTGGCGTGCTCCCGACGCTACCGCGGTGACGGCACCCCGATCGTGTCACTGGCGGCGTCCAAGCGGCAGCGGGTCTTCATCGCCGGGGAGCGGGGTGGGCGCGTGCGTGTCCTGCAGGCGACGAGCGGAAAAAAGGTGATCGATTTCACGCTGGACGACCAACCGATCGAGGCCGTCGCGTTTGCGCCCAAGAACGACGGCCTGCTCGTGCTGACGGAAACGCGGTTGCACGGGTACGCGATCGATCTCAAGCACCCGGAGGCCACACTGGGCGCGCTCTTCCGGCCGGTGCAGTACGAAGGTTACCCGCGGGCGGAGCAGGTGTGGCAGTCGTCGGCGGGAACCGACGACTTCGAGCCCAAGCTGGGCCTGTGGCCGCTCGTCTTCGGGACGCTTAAAGCCACCTTCTACTCATTGCTGTTCGGGGTTCCGCTGGCGCTCTTGGGCGCGATCTTCACCAGCGAGTTCGTTTCCCCCTCGATGCGCCCGCGGATCAAAACGCTGATCGAATCGATGGCCAGCCTCCCGAGCGTGGTGCTCGGATTTCTGGCCGCGCTGGTGATCGCTCCCTTCGTGCAGCGCGTGGTGCCGTCGGTGATGGCCGGATTCATCACCATTCCGGCAGTGCTGCTAGGGTGCGCGTATCTTTCGCAGATGCTCCCGTCGCAAACCGCGCGCCGCGTGTCGCGCTACCGGCTGCCGCTGATGCTCGCCGTGCTGCCGGTGGCTGTGGGCGCCGCGGGCATGCTGGGCCCGTGGATGGAGCGTGCCTTCTTCGGCGGCAACATGATGTCGTGGCTCGCCGGGCGGCAGGGAGGAGCGTTCGGCGGGTGGCTCGTGCTGCTGCTTCCGTTCAGCGCCGCGGCGGTCATCTTCACCGTGTCACGGCTGACCGCGGAGCCGGTCCGCGACCTGGCGACGCGGTCGACGCGGGCCCGGATTGCCTCGTTGGACCTGGCGCGCTTCCTCATCGGCGGCCTCGCCACCGTCGGGCTGGCGGCGCTGGCAGCTGGTCTGCTCACGGCGGCCGGAACGGACCCGCGCGGCGGCCTGATGGGCACCTACGTTCAGCGCAACGCCCTGGTCGTGGGTTTCGTAATGGGCTTCGCCATCATCCCGATCATTTATACGATCGCCGAGGACGCGCTCTCGGCCGTGCCGCAGCACCTGCGCGCCGCATCGCTCGGCGCCGGGGCCACACCATGGCAGACGGCGCATCGGATCGTGCTACCGGCGGCGATGAGCGGACTGTTTTCCGCGGTCATGATCGGGCTGGGCCGGGCCGTGGGCGAAACCATGATCGTGCTGATGGCGGCGGGCAACACGCCCGTACTGGAAATGAATATCTTCAACGGATTCCGCACACTCTCCGCCAACATCGCCGTCGAGCTGCCGGAGGCCGTTCGCAACAGCACCCACTACCGAACGCTGTTTCTGGCGGCGTTGATCCTCTTCCTCATGACGTTCGTCATCAACACCGTCGCGGAGATCGTCCGGCTCCGCTTCCGCAAGAGGTCGGCGCAGCTGTGAGCGTTCCACGCCCCCGGAACGCTACGGTGAGCAACGGCGCCGCCAGGCCCGCGACGCGCTCGCGCGGCGGGACGTCGCTCCTCGCGCACGGTGAGAACATGCTCTGGCTCACGGGGGGAGCGCTGGCGATTTGCTCCGTGATGATCGTCGGCCTGCTGGCGCTGGTGGCGTACCAGGGCTCCACGACGTTCTGGCCGCGGCCGCTGGTCGAGATGAAGCTCATGAGCGACCGGGTGCTTCTGGGTGAGGTCACGCGCGACGAAGTATTTCAGCCGACGCCGGAGGCCATCGCGGCCTGGCCGGAGGAAGCTCGCCTCCGTTACCAGGCCGGTGGTGACAACCGGCGACGGCTGCTGCGGACGGGCAATTTCGAGCTCACCGGGTCTCACTTCGAATGGGTCGACGACGTCACGGTGGCTGCCGAAACCACGCCGGAGTGGGCGGTCGTGCTCGAGCGCCGGGCGTGGGGTCGTTTCTACGGGGTGCCCGCCGAGTTCTGGATCGACGGCAGGACGGTCGCCGCGACTCCGGAGGCGGCCTGGCGCGAATTCGGCGCGCGCCACCGGGACGTCCTCGAGCGCTTCGGGCGTCGCTACCGGCTGCAGCGGCGCGACTTCGGAGATCTCCACGCGAGCGCGGAGCGGGCCCGGCTCGAGCTGCGCCGCGTCGAGGCGCGCTACGGAGCGGGATCGCCCGAATACGCGCGGACGCGTGCGATCACCGAGGGAGAAACGGTCGCGATCGATTCGCGGCGCCGGGCGCTGGAAGAGGAAATCAGGCTTCTGGACGCCGAGAACGCGCGCTACGCGCTCGTGCTCACGACCGCCGACGGCTCGACGGCCACGGTCGCGCTCGCCGACATCGTGCGCGGATATCCGGCGAATCAGCTCTCAATTGGAAGCAGAGCTGGCGTGTACCTCTCGCGCTGGTGGGAGTTTCTTTCCGCGGATCCGCGCGAGGCCAACAGCGAGGGCGGTGTCTACCCGGCGATCATCGGCACCGTGATCATGACGCTGCTCATGTCGGTGCTGGTGGTGCCGTTCGGCGTGCTCGCCGCGCTGTACCTGCGCGAATACGCGAAGGCAGGGCTGGCGGTAAGCGCGGTGCGCATCGCCATCAACAACATGGCCGGAGTTCCGAGCATTGTGTTCGGAGTATTCGGCCTGGGATTTTTCTGCTACATCGTCGGGGGTTCGATCGACGGCGCGTTCTTTTCCGCCAAGCTCCCCAACCCGACCTACGGCAAGGGCGGCGTCATCTGGGCCTCGCTGACGCTCGCGCTCCTGACGCTTCCGGTGGTGGTCGTGGCCACCGAGGAGGCGCTGGCGGCGGTGCCGCGGTCGATGCGCGAGGGCTCCTATGCCTGCGGCGCGAGCAAGTGGCAGACGATCCGTCGCATCGTGCTGCCGCGCGCGATGCCCGGCATCATGACCGGGTTCATTCTGGCCATGGCGCGTGGCGCGGGCGAGGTGGCGCCGCTGATGCTGGTGGGCGCGGTCAAGCTCGCGCCCGATTTGCCCATTGACGGCGTGGCCCCGTACCTGCACCCGGATCGGAGCTTCATGCACCTCGGGTTCCACATCTATGACGTGGGATTTCAGAGCCAGAACAGCGAAGCGGCCAAGCCGATGGTATTCACCACGACGCTGCTCCTGATCACGCTGATCACAACGCTGAACATCGCCGCGGTGTGGATTCGCACGCGGTTGCGGCGCCGTTTCGTCGGTGGTACGTTCTAGCACCATGAGAACGCCTGATCGACGCGCGCCCTGTCGGCCCTGCGCCCGCTTCGCTCGGCTACCCGCCGGTGGGATGAAGAGGCATGAGTCGCGATGACGCCCCGGCGGGTGATCCTCGCTCGCTCCTGCGCGAAGGGCCTCCACGACGCGCATCGGTCAGGCTCAAGCGGGTGGCGAGGCGACAGGACCCGCGTAGTGCGTAAGGGATCATGATGGACCCTTCAGTCTTTAGGAGAGACCCATCCGGCGAGTCGACGCCCCCCATGGCGGGCGGGGTCGATCGTTTGCGTGCGATCGCGCAGGGTGCCACCACGCCCGCGGCGATCCACGAAGCGATCGTGGGCGAAGCCATTGTCGTCGAGGTGCGCGGCTTCCGTTTCTGGTACGGCGAGAAGCAGGCGCTGTTCGATCTCGGCATGGCGATGCCGAAAGGGAAGATCACGGCCATCATCGGCCCGTCCGGGTGCGGCAAGTCCACGCTGCTGCGCTCGATCAACCGCCTCAACGACCTGCTCGACGACGTGCGCATCGAGGGAGACATTCTCCTCAACGGTGACTCCATCTACGGGAATAGCGTCGACGTGATCGAGCTGCGCAAGCGCATGGGCATGGTGTTCCAGAAGTCGAATCCGTTCCCGATGAGCATCTACGAGAATGTGGTCTATCCCCTCCGGGTGGACGGGGTGCGCGATCGCGCGCGGCTGGACGAGGTGTGCGAACAGAGCCTGCGCAGCGCCGCGCTCTGGGACGAGGCGAAGGACCGGCTGGGTGAGAACGCGCTCGGCCTCTCGGGGGGCCAGCAGCAGCGGTTGTGCATCGCGCGCGCCATCGCCGGGGCGCCGGAGGTACTGCTGATGGACGAGCCCTGCTCCGCGCTGGATCCGATCGCGACCGGCAAGATCGAGGACCTGATGCAGGAGCTCAAGGGCTCGTATTCGATCGTGATCGTGACCCACAACATGCAGCAGGCGGCGCGGGTCAGCGACTACACTGCCTTCATGTACCTGGGCCGGCTCATCGAGTACGGGCCGACGGAGGATATCTTTACCAACCCGAGGCTTTCGGAGACGTCGGATTACGTCACGGGACGCTTCGGATAATAAAGGGACGGGACGGTTGCGGGGACGATTTACGTGGCGTTTACGCCGTCTTTGCACGGCACAAGTACTTTCGTTCCACTATGATTCTCGAAAAGAAGCGCGCCTTGACCAAGACTGAACGAATCGTCGTCATCGAAGACGAGGATGACATCCTCGAAGTGATCGCGTACAACCTCAAGCGCGAGGGGTACGAGGTCGTTACCAGCACCAGCGGCGAGGACGGGCTCGAGAAGATCGAGCGCACCGCCCCGCAGCTGGTGATCCTCGACCTCATGCTGCCCGAGATCGACGGCATCGAGCTGTGCCGCAAGCTCAAGGCGGACCCCCTGACCCAGGCCATCCCCGTGATCATGGTGACCGCCAAGGGTGAAGAAAGCGACGTCGTGCTCGGACTCGGGGTCGGCGCCGACGACTACATCACCAAGCCGTTCAGCCCGCGCGAGATGGTGGCGCGGGTGCGGGCGGTCCTGCGCCGCTCCCGCGGGCGCGCGGAGGTCGATCGGCGCGAGAGCGTGGTGCGCGACGGCATCGTCATCGACCCGCAGCGGCACGACGTCAAGGTCGACGGGGAGTCCGTGATATTGACCGCCACCGAGTTCCGGTTGCTGCACTTTCTGGCGACGCACCCGGGGCGCGTGTTCACGCGCGATCACCTGCTCACGCGCGTGATCGGCGAGGATGCGATCGTCATCGACCGCAACATCGACGTGCACGTGCGGTCGATTCGCAAGAAACTCGGCGCCCACCGCGACGTGATCGAGACGATTCGCGGCGTCGGGTACCGATTCAAAGACTGACGTGAGCCGAATCCTCCGTTCGCGACTGCTCTGGGAACTGTACACCGGTTACGCGGTGGTGATTCTGCTGACCGCGTTCATGATCGGGCGGTTCGTGGTCGGAGACTTCGAGCGCGGGTTCGTCGAGCGGACGCAGGAGTCTCTCCACAGCGACGCCATCCTGTTGCGCGATATCGCGCTCCCCTATATCGATGCCACCGACCCCTCGTTTCAGGATCGCATCCGGGCGCTCGGGTCGCGCACGGACACCCGCTACACCGTGGTCGCCGCCGACGGCCGGGTGCTGGCCGACTCGCGCGAGAACCCCGCGGCGATGGACAACCACCGCGACCGCCCCGAGATCATGTCGGCTGCGACGAACGGGTTCGGCGTTTCCACGCGATTCAGCCGCACCCTCGGGTCGACCTCGATGTACGTGGCGATTCCGGTGATCAAGGACGGCCGCGAGGCCGGTTTCGTGCGCACGTCGATGACGCTCGACATTCTGGAGGCGAGACGGGCGGCGACGAGGCGTTCGGTCGCGCTCGGTCTGATCCTCCCCGTGCTGGCCGCGCTGGTGCTCGGCTTTCTCATCGCACGCGGGTTTTCGCGCCCGATGCTCACGATGACCGACGGGGCGCGCGCGGTGGCCAGCGGTGACTACAGCCACCGCGTGCGTATCGGGCGCAGGGACGAGATTGGCGACCTCGCCGACGCGCTCAACGCGATGACCGAGCGGCTCAAGTCGCAGATCGAGACCATCACCGCCGATCGAAACGTGACCCTGGCGATCCTCTCGAGCATGGTGGAGGGTGTGGTGGCGGTGGACCGCGAGGACTATGTCGTGCACGTCAACAGCGCGGCGGAGGTGATTCTCGGCATCGACGCGAAGACCGCGAAGGGACGCCGCATCTGGGAGGTCACCCGGGTGGTGGAAGTCGGAGAGGCACTCAACGACGCGATGAAGGAGAAACGGGTTCGCGTGTCGGAGACGCGCATCCCGAAGGGGTCGAGCGACCAGGTCATTCAGCTCATCGGAGCGCCCCTGAAGAATGCGGGCGACGAGCTGGTGGGCGCGGTGCTGGTTCTCCACGACGTGAGCAATCTGCGGTCGCTCGAAGCGGTCAGGCAGGATTTTGTCGCCAATATCTCGCACGAGCTCAAGACTCCGCTCGCCGCCATCCGCGGTCTGGTCGAGACGCTGGTGGACGACCGCGACATGGACCCCGACACCCGGCTCCGCTTCACCACCAAGATTCGGGACCAGTCCATGCGCTTGAGCAACATCGTCTCCGACCTGCTCACCCTCTCGCGCCTGGAGTCGGATCCGAGCCGGATCCAGTTCGAAGCCATCGACTTGCGGGAGGCGGTGGCGGAATCGTACCGCGCGCAGGCGCACGTCGCCGAGGACAAGCACGTCGCCATCAAGGCCGCGGTCGCCAACGACCCGGTCATGATCGACGGAGACGGTGAGGCGTTGCGCGAGCTGGTCGACAATCTGGTGAGCAATGCCATCAAGTACACGCCCGAGGGAGGCCACGTCGACGTGCGGCTCGGGGTCGAAGGGTCCAACGCGGTCCTCACCGTGGACGACACCGGCATCGGGATTGCGCCCGAGGACCAGGGGAGGGTGTTCGAACGGTTCTACCGGGTGGACAAGGCCCGCTCGCGCCAGCTGGGCGGGACCGGCCTCGGTCTCTCGATCGTCAAGCACGTCGCCCTGGCCCACGGCGGCATCGTGTCCCTGAAGAGCGCGCCCGGCCGGGGGAGCAGCTTCCGCGTCCAGATCCCGCTTCGGCGGGGTCCGGGCCCCAATGGGTCCTAGCGCGCCTTCGTCGAACCTTCATTGACCGGCGAAGGAGTTTGCATAAAGATATGTTCGACCAGCCTCCCAAGAAAAAAGTCATGGCGAAGCACCTGCAAAGAGACCTCGATCAGCTCGCGAAGGAGCTCCTCACCATGGGCGGGCTGGTGGAGGAGGCGACCAACCGCGCGATCACGGCGCTAGTGCGCCACGACCGCGCGCTCGCGCGCGAAGTTGCCAGCGGCGACGACGCCATCAATGACCGCGAGAACCTGATCGAAGAGAACGCACTCAAGATTCTCGCGTTGCACCAGCCGGTCGCGGCCGACTTGCGTTTCATCGTCACGGCGCTCAAGGTGAACAACGACCTCGAGCGCATCGCCGATCATGCGGTCAGCATCGGCGAGCGCGCGGAAGTGCTGGCGAACCTCGACCCGCTCCCGCTTCCGGAGGATTTCGACAAGCTCGTCACCATGGTGCAGAGCATGGTGCACGACTGTTTGAACGCGCTGGTCGAACGCAGCGCCGACCTCGCGCGTTCGGTGTGCATGCGCGACGACGAGGTCGACCGGATCCACCGCCAGATGTACGTCGACATGCAGGCGGTGATGCGCCGGGACCCGAAGTTCATCGAGCCCGCGATCAACGCCATCTCGGCGACCCGCCACCTCGAACGAATCGCCGACCTCGCCACCAACGTGGCCGAAGACGTCGTCTTCATGGTCGAGGGCGAGATTCTCCGCCACAACTACTGATCTCCCCGGATCCCCCCGCCCCGGTCCATCGGTTCCACCCCGTTGCCCGCGGTGGCCGCCCGTCACTATATTGCCGTCGGGGGGACGCGGACTCGACCCCGGAAGGGACGTCATGAAAGAGAAGCACGGTTACGGAGAGCGCGAGCGGGTGGCGCCAGATGGGGTTCCCGCGAGCGAACCTGCGAGCCCGGAAGAGTACAAGCGGGTGGCACCAGCCGGGGCCCCCGGCGCGCGGAGCGTAGCGAGCACGACGGGGTGGGCTGGTGACAGGACCCGCGCGGTAGGCGACGAGACCGAGGCCGTCGACGATCGCGCGCTCCTCGACGCCTACTCCCACGCCGTGGTCACCGTGGTGGAACACCTGACGCCCTCGGTGGTCAGCATCCGCGTCGTCACCGACGCACACCGCGGCGGTTCCGGCGAGGGCGCCGGTTCCGGGTTCGTCGTGGCACCCGACGGGTTCGTGGTTACCAACCACCATGTCGTCGAGCGCGCGCGCGGCGCCACCGTCGTATTCACGGACGGACGCGAGCTGGCGGCGCGGGTCGTGGGCGTCGACCCGGCCACGGATCTCGCACTCCTGCGCGTCGCCGAAGGGGGGCTCGTCCCCGTCGAAATCGGCCGCTCGGAAGCGCTGCGCGTCGGGCAGCTGGTGGTTGCGATCGGCAACCCGCTCGGCTTCCAGAGCACCGTGTCCGCGGGGGTGGTGTCGGCGCTCGGGCGCAACCTGCGCGGGCGCTCCGGAAGGCTGATCGAAAACGTGATCCAGACCGACGTCGCGCTCAACCCCGGCAACTCCGGGGGCCCGCTGGTCGACAGCGGCGGTCGCGTGGTCGGGGTCAATACCGCGATGATCCGCATGGCGCAGGGACTGTGCTTCGCGATTCCATCGGCGACCATGGAGTGGGTGGTAGGCGAGCTGATGACGCGCGGGCGGGTGCGGCGCACCATCCTCGGCATCGTCGCGCAGACGCGGCCGGTCAATCGCCGGTTGCAGCGGGGATTCGACCTCCCGGCCCCGAGTGCGGTGGAGATCGTTTCGCTCATGGAAAACGGTCCGGCGGCGCGCGCCGGGTTGCGCGAGCGCGACATCATCGTTTCCATGGGAGGCGCGGGGATGTCGAGCGTCGACGAGTTGCAGCGGTTGCTCGCGCGCTGGACCCCCGGCGAGCCGCTCGCGGTGACGGTGCTCCGCAACGGCGGCCACCGGCACGACTTCGACGTGGTCCCGATCGACGACGGGGAGTCGTCGCGCCCGGTCGCAAATTAGCCGCGCCGCGCGCCAGCCCGCGCTTTGCCGCCCCCGTCCGCTGCGCTATACTGCGCGCATGCACCTCCTCGCCGCTGGCTCGCTCGCCCTCGTGGGCGGCACTGTGTTCGGCATCTTCGGCGCAGGCGGCTCGATTCTCCTGATCCCGATACTGGTGTACGTGCTGGGAGTGCCCATCAAGGAGGCGCTCGGGATGTCGCTGCTCATCCTGACGCTGACGGGGGGTTTTGCGACCGCGGCGCACGCGCGCTCCGGCAACGTGCAGTGGTGGATCGGGCTCCGGTGGGGCGGGTTGGGGATGCTGGGAGCGTACGCCGGCGGCCGCGTCGCGGAGTTGATTCCGCCGCGCGCGCTGCTCACGATTTTCGCGACGGTGGTGGTGGCCGCGGCCCTGGCGATGATCCGACGCCGCACGCCGACGCCGCACGGGGCGCCGGCGCTTCCAATGAAAAAAGTGGTCTCGGTCGGGCTCGTGCTCGGTTTTTTCACCGGGATGATCGGAGTCGGCGGCGGGTTCCTGCTCGTGCCCGCGCTGGTGCTTCTGTGCGGGATCGACATCAAGAAGGCGATCGGGACCTCGCTCCTCATTGTTACCATCAACTCGTTCGGAGGATTCCTGGGCTTCGCGGCGCACCAGACCTTCGACTGGCGCCTCACCGCCGTGGTCGCCGCCTTCAACGCGACCGGGAGCCTGCTCGGCGAACGGGTGGGCAAGCCGCTCCCGGCCCATAGGCTGCGGCCCGCCTTCGGCGTGTTCCTCCTCATCGTGGGCACGGCGATGGTGGTCGAGAACCTGCGGGAGATTCTCTCGCACTGACCCTCTAACTCGACGGAGACCGACATGTTCGACCTGAACGCCGTTCAATCCGCGATTCGCGAGCTGGGCTTCGACGCCTGGCTCTTCTACGACTTTCGCGGCAGCAACACGCTCGCGCAGCGCATTCTCCAGCTGACCGACAAGGGGATGAACTCGCGCCGGTTCTTCTACCTCGTGCCCGCCAAGGGGTCGCCGCGCAAACTCGTGCATCGCATCGAGTCCAAAGCACTCGACCATCTGCCCGGCGAAAAGACCATCTACCTCAAGTGGCAGGAGCTGGAAGCGGGCGTGCGCGAACTGGCATCGCCGTACCGCAAGCTCGCGATGGAGTACTCGCCGCGCAACGCGATTCCGTACGTGGCCACCGTCGACGCGGGCACCATCGAGCTGGTAAGGAGCGCCGGCGTCGAGGTGCTCTCGTCGGGCGACCTGATCCAGGTGTTCGAGGCGATGTGGAGCGACGACGTGTGGGCGATGCATCTCGAAGCCGACAAGCACACGCAGACCGCCTACGACGTGGCATGGAGCACGATGGCGGAGGGTGTGCGCAAGGGGAAACCCGCGCGCGAGGTCGAGGTGCAGAAGGCGATCATGGATCACTTCGCGAAACACGGCCTCACCACCTATCACGCGCCGATCGTCGGCGTCGGCCCTCACGCCGGCGACCCTCACTACGAACCGGTGCCGCTGAAGGATAGCGCGATCAACCTCGGCGACTTCGTGCTCGTGGATTTGTGGGCGAAGCTGGACCGGCCGGGCGCTGTCTACAGCGACATCACCCGCGTCGGTTTCATGGGCGAGAAGGTGCCGGAGACGTACACCAGGGTATTCACCATTGTCGCCGCCGCGCGCGATGCCGCCATTGAGTGCGTGCGCGCCGCGTTCCGCGCCGGCACGCCGCTCTGCGGATGGCAGGTCGACGACGCGGCGCGCGAGGTGATCCGGAAGGCCGGCTACGGCGACGCCTTCGTCCACCGCACGGGGCACAGCATCGGCCAGGAGGTCCACGGCAACGGCGCCAACATGGACAACCTCGAGACCCACGACGAGCGGCGCATCCTGAAGCGCACGTGCTTTTCGGTCGAGCCGGGGATCTACCTGCCGGAGTTCGGCGTGCGCTGCGAAGTCGACGTCTTCATCGACGGCGACGGCGAAGTGCACGTCACCGGCGGCATCCAGACCGAGGTGCTGCCGATTCTGACGAAATACTAAGGAGACGAACGATGCGGACCGCCGTGCTTGTTATCACGCTGTTCGCTGCGCTCGCAGCGGTCGTGGCAGTCGCGCGCGCAGAGGTCAAAACGCTGCCCCGCGGCTCCTTCTCCTTCGAAGTCGAGGTCACGTTGCCCGGCACGCAGGAGGAAATTTTCGACGCGGCGACCGGCGACATCAGCGGCTGGTGGGACCACACCTTCTCCGGCAAGCCGAAGGCGTTCTATCTGGAGCCGAAGGCGGGCGGCGCCTTCATGGAGATCTTCGACGACCAGGGCAACGGCGTGCGTCACGCGGCGGTCATCTATTGCGATCGCCCGCGCATGATCCGCTTCGAAGGTCCGCTCGGCTTTTCCGGCAACGCGATCCTGATGGTCCACACCTACGAGTTCACCGCCGTCGGCCCCGATTATACCAAGCTAACCCTCAAGGCGCAGGGCGTGGGCCACGTCGAAGACGGCTGGCCGGCGGTGATCGAGAATGTGTGGAAGCACCTCCTGATCGAACGCTTCAAGCCCTACGTCGAAGAGGGCAAGCACAAGGGGAAGAAGTGAGCGCCGACCTCGTCGTCCGGATGTCGGTGCGCCTGGACGCCGGCGCGCGCGCGATCGAGGCGCTCGTGGCCACCGTCGAGCCGGACCTCGCGCGTTTCCGGCCCGCGCCCGGCAAGTGGTCGATCCTCGAGATCCTCGGTCATCTCGGGGACGAAGAGCGCCGGGATTTCCGGGTGCGCATCGACTCCACCCTCGCCGGCCCCGGCGCCGCCTGGCCCGCCATCGACCCGGAGCGGTGGGTGCGGGAACAGGACTTCAACGCGCAGGACGTCGACGCGCTGCTGACCGCGTTCCTCGAGGAACGGCGGCGCTCGCTCGCCTGGCTCGCGGGACTCCACGCCGCGGACTGGCGGCGTTCGCACCGGCACCCGACCATGGGCGACTTCACCGCCGCGTCGCTTTTGTGCGCGTGGGCGGCGCACGACGTCCTCCATGTCCGGCAGATCAGCGGCGTGCTCTACGCGCACCTCTCCCTGGCGACCACGCCGAGCCGGGTCGACTACGCGGGCGCGTGGTGAGCGGCGAGTTTCTCTACCAGCAGGGCGATCCGTATTTCGCGCAGATTCCCGACGGCGCGGAAGACGTCGCCGCCGATGAGCTCACGCGCCTCGGCGCGGACAAAGTCCGCCCCGGCTACCGCGGCCTCTACTTCACCGCGCAGCCGCCGGCGCTCTATCGCATCGTGTATTCCGCGCTGACCCTCACGCGCGTGCTCGCTCCGCTGAACCGTTTTCAGTGCCACAGCCCCGAGTACCTCTACAAGCGCACCCAGTCGATACACTGGCCGGACCTCTTCGGCACCAAACAAACCTTCGCCGTGTTCGCGAGCGTGGCCAACAGCACCATTCGCCACTCGCAGTACGCGGCGCTGACGGTGAAGGACGCGATCGTCGACCAGTTCCGGACGGCGACCGGCGCGCGTCCCAACGTCGAGCCGACCGAGCCGGACGTGTGGGTCAACCTCTACCTCCACGCGAATCGGGCGACGCTGAGTCTCGACGTCTCCGGCGGATCGATGCACCGTCGCGGCTATCGCGTGCAGTCGGTCGAGGCGCCCATGCAGGAGACCGTCGCCGCCGCCATGCTGGCCATGACCGGATGGGACGGATCGACCCCGCTGGTCGACCCGATGTGCGGCTCGGGGACGATTCTATGCGAGGCGTTGATGCGGGCGTGTCGCGTGCCCTCAGGTCTTCTCCGCGGGCGGCTCGCGCTTCGATATCTTCCCGATTTCGATCGTGGCGCGTGGGAGCGGGTGAAGGCCGAATGCGATGGTGGCATACGTCCGTTGGCGGAGGGGTTGATTCGTGGTGGCGACGCGTCGCCGGTTGCCGTTCGCGCCGCGCGCGCGAACCTTTCCAGACTCCCGGGCGGCCGGGGCGTGCGCGTCGAGGTTCGGCCCTTCGAGGCCATCGAACGGATCGCGGGCGCCACCATCGTCACCAACCCGCCCTACGGCGTGCGCGTCGGCCGCCGCGACGCCATGCCCGAGTTCATCAAAGGGTTCGGAGATTTCTTGAAGCAGCGCTGCGCCGGGTCGACCGCGTTCGTCTATTTCGGTGAGCGGGAGCTGATCAAGTCG
>Ga0184629_10000643_pt1 | contig 15345 bp, 11 predicted proteins | sample PLM4_32_b1_FD_133158 | JGI IMG/M metagenome (GOLD analysis project Ga0184629, IMG submission 133158) | Groundwater sediment microbial communities from an aquifer in East River, Colorado, USA - PLM4_32_b1 | ecosystem: Environmental > Terrestrial > Soil > Riparian zone | place: USA: East River... | reverse complement strand
TAAAACAACAGCTCCTGGTCGTTCCCCCACCCCGGAATCCCGGCGTTGATCACTTCGACGCCGTCCGCGAGCAAACGACCCAGCACGTCCGAAAAGCGATCCTCCGTCTCGAGGCCGCTTCCGAAAACCACGGAATCGCCGATCACCAGAATGCGACGGACGCCGGGGCGTTTCTTCGCCGCGATCTCGCGCTCGCGAAGCCCGAGGGAATTGGTCTGGATGTGGCTGTGAAAACCCCGGTCGGGGTCGTTGCTCACCAGCCGGGCGTCGGGTTTGAGGCTCCACCCGAGCACGGGGTCGTAGCGAATGACGCTGTCGACGTACTGCGGGTGGTAGAGGGCACGCAGCACCACTTCCGCGCCGATCAGAAGGACCACGGTCGTGGTCACGAGAACGGCTACGTTGGCGCGTCCAGAGTGGGACCGTTGTGGCAAAGGCATGAACCACCGTCGAACCCGCGTGATTCGCGCGCGCCGCCGCCAAGCCCTGTGCCCGCCGGGATTCTAGCACACCCGCCGACGCCATGCACATGGACGCGGGCTGCGCCCGACATTATAATGCACGCAACCCTCCAACCCACTCCGAGAGTCTACACCCATGCGCCGTCTCATTCTTCCCATCCTCGTCATCGCGGGGGTCTTCGTGTGGCTGGTGGTGCGCGGGGCACGCGACGACGTCACCTATTACACCGGCACCATCGAGGCGCGCGACGTGCGGCTGGGCTCGCTGGTCGGCGGTCGTATCGCCGGGGTTCAGGTCGACGAAGGCGACTCCGTCCGCGCGGGCGACGAGATCGTGCGCTTCGAGTCGAACCTCCTCGATCCGCAGGTGCGGGAGCAGGAAGCGCGGGTCGCGCAGGCCAAGGCTGCGCTCGACCGCACCGTCACCGGACCGCGGCGCGAATCCATCGAGCGCGCCCGCATCGAGTGGGACCGCACGGAGCGGGAACGCCGCCGCCAGGAATCGCTGCGCGACCAGCATCTCACCTCCGACGAAGCCTACGAGGCCGCCGCGGCCCTGTCCGAATCGGCGCGGCAGACCTACGAGGAACTCAAGGCCGGAAGCCGCAGCGAGGACGAGCGCGAGGCGATCGCGGTGATGGCAGCGGCGGAGGAGCGGCTCTCCTACCTGCAGCGGCAGCGTGACGAACTGGTGGTTCGTTCGCCCGCCGACGGCGTTGTCCAGACCCTCGACCTCCGCCCCGGCGACATCGTCTCCGCGAATCAGCCGGTAGCGACGCTTTTGTGCCGCGGCGACTTGTGGGTGCACGTGTACGTGCCCGAGACGCGCCTGGGCGCTTTCCGCGTCGGTCAGCTCGCGAAGCTGTCGATCGACACGTATCCCGAGCGCCTGTTCGACGCACGCGTGATTTCGATACGCGACCGCGCCGAGTACACGCCGCGCAACGTCCAGACCGCGGAGCAACGCGAGGACCACGTGTTCGCGGTCAAGCTGGCGGTGGAATCGACGCCGGAGCTCAAGCCCGGCATGACGGCGACGGTACGCTTCGAATGATCGCGCCCAGCGAGACGGGTGAATACGGCATCGAGGTTCGTGGCATCTCTCACGACTACGGCCCCGTGCACGCGCTGCGCGACGTCAGCCTCGCCATCCCGCGCGGGATGATCTTCGGCCTGCTGGGGCCCAACGGGTCCGGCAAGTCGACGCTGATTCGGATTCTGTGCGGGCTGCTGCGTCCCACCAGCGGGACCGCCCTCGTCGACGGCGTCGACGTCCGCGCCGATGCGAACCGCGTGCGCCGGCGCATCGGCTACGTTCCCCAGCGATTCTCGCTCTACGAGGATCTCACCGTCATCGAGAACCTCAACTTCTTCGCGTCGGTATACGGACTCTCGGGCGCGCGTGTCGAAGAACGGCGCGAGTGGGTGATCGGGCTGGTGGGCATCGATCCGTATCGGGACCGCCTCGCCGCCGCCCTCTCGGGCGGGTGGAAGCAGCGGCTTTCGCTCGCGGCCGCGCTCATGCACGAGCCGCGCGTCGTCTTCCTGGACGAGCCGACCGCGGGCATCGACCCGGTCGCGCGTCGCGAGCTCTGGAACCTGCTCTTCGACCTGTCCGCCGCGGGCGTGACGCTGCTCGTCTCGACGCACTATATGGACGAAGCCGAACGTTGCAGCCGCGTCGGATATCTGTACTCGTCGCGACTCCTGGTCGAGGGAGAGCCGGAGAATCTGTTGCGACTGCCCGAGATCACGCCGCCGGGCATGCGCCGCGTCGAAGCCGCGTGCGAAGGAACCGCCACGCGCGTACTGCGCCACGCGCGCGCGCTCCCGTACGTCGAAGACGTGACCATATTCGGCAACAGCCTGCACCTGCTGGTCCCCGAGACGGTCTCCGACGAAGCCATCCGGCGCGATCTTTCCGAGCAGGGCGGCGCCGGGCTCACCATCCGCGGCATCCCCCCGTCGCTCGAAGACGTGTTCGTCCGCCTGACGGCGCTCGAGGCCGAGGACGCCGGCAACGGCGCGCAGAAAGGCCGGGGCGCTTGAGAGGGTTTCTCGCCGTGCTGCGCAAGGAAGCGATCCACATGCGTCGCGACAAGGGCACGCTGCGCCTCGCGCTCATGATTCCGGTGTTCCAGCTGGTCCTCTTCGGCTCCATCGACACCAACGTGCGCGACGTCCCCACCGCCGTCTTCGACCAGTGCCGCTGCCCCGACAGCCGCCAGCTGCTGGACGAGATGAGCGCCACCCGCACCTTTCGGATTACCCGCCACGTGGCCTCGCGCGAGGCGCTGCGCGCGGCGATCGTCGAGGGCGGCGTCAAGGTGGGCATCGAGATCCCGCCGGACTTCGCCCGCCACCGGCTCGAAGGGAGCGAGGCGACATTCCTGGCGCTGATCGACGGCTCCGACAATTCGATCGCGTCGCAGGCGCTGGGGGCGATCGACGGCCTCGCGCTGACGCGTTCGCTGGAGGAAATGTCGCGGCGCGTCGGTGTCGCCGCCCTCCCCGTCGCGCCGCGGCCGCAGATCCTTTTCAACCCCGACACGCGCAGCGCCAATCTCCTGATCCCGGGCTTGATAGCGATCTTGCTGACCTTCTCCGGCACGCTGCTCACCGCGTACGCGATCGTGCGCGAGCGCGAACGCGGCACGCTCGAGCAGCTCATGGTGACGCCGGTGTCGTCGATCGAGATGATCCTGGGAAAGCTGGTCCCCTACCTCGTGCTCGCGTTCGTGCAGCTGGTCCTCGTACTGCTCTTCATGAACACGCTCTTTCACGTCCCGATCCACGGCAGCGTGCTCCTGCTGTCTGCGCTCTCGCTGATTTACCTCACGTCGCTCTTGTCGCTGGGGCTCATGATCTCGGCGCGCGCCGCCACCCAGATCGAGGCGACGCAGGCGGCGCAGGGCATCCTGTTGCCGTCGATCATGCTTTCGGGGTACATCTTCCCCCTGTCCTCGCTGCCGCTGCCGCTGCGCTTGATCTCGCAGGCGCTGCCGGCGACGCATTTCGTGGCGATCTCGCGCGGGATCATCATCCGCGGCGCCAACCTCCACGACCTGCTGCACGAGGTGGTGGCACTCGTCATCATTTCGACCGTGCTGCTCACCGCGAGCATCACGATCTTCCGCCGGCGCCGCCTCTAGCGAGAAGACGCCTCGGCCAGTCGCTGGACCAGCCGCTGCACGTCGCTGCTGCCGGGCACGTTGAACCTCGCGTGCGTGCCGACCAGCCCCACCCGGATCGAGTACGAGGACTCGGGAAGCACGCGAAACATGTCCTCGTCGGTGCTGTCGTCGCCGACCGCGAGCACGAAGTCGTATTCATCCGAAAGCACTTCGAGGGCGGCGCTGCCCTTCGACACGCCGGCGTTGCGGACTTCGACGATGCGGTGTCCCTGCACTACCGTCAGATCCATGTTGGCGGTCATCTGGACCAGGCTGTCGGTGAGCTCCTTTTCCCGGATAGACGCCAGCTCCCGGTCGGCGCGCCGGTAGTGCCAGACCAGCGAAAACTCCTTCTCCTCGACGTAGGCACCCGGCAGGCGGTCGGCAGCCAGTCTGAGAATCGGGAGGAGGTGTTCCTTCCAGTCGGCGCGCAGCGGTTTGATGAGGCGCCAGGGCGTGTCCTCGGCGCGCCGTATCCACGCGCCGTGTTCGGCGATCAGACTCAACGGCAAGCCCGCGAACCATTTCTCGAGGACGCTTCGCGGTCTCCCGCTGACGACCACGAGATCCGTTTTCGAGTCGGCCCCGATCCGCTTCAGCGCGGCCAGCAGGTCGGTGCCGGGGACTGCCGCCTCGGGCTGCTTCGAAAACGGCACCAGCGTGCCGTCGTAGTCGAGCAGCAAGAGGCGGCGCTGCGCCGTCCGGTACGAACTGATCATGCGGTCCTCGGACCGGGACCCCATGACCCGGGCGCGAAACTTCGACTGCTCGTGCCGGGTGCCGGCCAGCTTGTCGAGGAAGTCCTCCGCCCATCGCACGACGTTGTAGCGCTCGAGCCGTTCCTGCGTCGCCAGGTTGCGCTTCACCTGCTCGTTCATCGGCATTTCCAGGGCGGTCTTCAGCGCGGCCACGATTTCGTCGCTGTCGGTCGGACTGATGATCAGGGCTTCACCCAGCTCGCGCGACGCGCCGGCCATTTCGCTCAGAATGAGAACCCCGCCGGAGCCGCCGCGCGCGGCGATGTACTCCTTCGCGACCAGGTTCATTCCGTCCCGGAGCGGCGTCACCAGCGCGACATCGCCGGCCGCGTACAGCGCGATCAGCTCCCGGAACGAGAGGGAATGATACTGGTAGCAGATGGGCGTCCAGTCGGTAGTGCCGTATTGTCCGTTGAGCATGCCTACGAACTCGTCGATCCGCTTCTTCATCTGACGATAACGGTCGACGCCCACCCGCGACGGCACCAGGACGAGCACCAGCACGACTCGTTTGTGCCATTCGGGGCACATTTCGAGGAACTTCCCGAACCCGCGCAAGCGGTCGAGGATGCCTTTGCTGTAGTCGAGCCGGTCGACCGAGATCACGATTTTCTGGCCGGCAAAGGTGCGTCGCAGGGCTTCGCGCTCCAGCACCACGCCCGGGTCGCTCGCCGCGTCGTGGTAGCGCGTGTAGTCGATCCCCATCGGGAACGTGTCCGCCAGCACCAGACGATCGTCCACGACCATGCGCCCCAGGGTATGCTCGTGCCCGAGGATGCGCAGGACACAGTGCAGAAAGTACTGCGTGTAGTCGTGGGTGTGGAATCCAATCACGTCGGCGCCGAGCAGCCCCTCGAGGATGCCCGCGCGCCAGCGCGGCGGCAGCAGCCGGAACACCTCGAAGGACGGAAACGGAATGTGGAGAAAGAACCCGATCGCAATATCCGGCCGCATTGCCCGCAGGAGACGGGGCAGGAGCATGAGGTGGTAATCGTGGATCCACACGACGTCGTCCGGCCGGATGACGCGCAGGACAGCGTCGCAGTACTGTTCGTTGACGGAGCGGTAGTGCTCCCAGTAGTCGTCCTCGAACGAAGCGTAGGTCGGGAAGTAGTGAAACAGCGGCCACACCGTCTTGTTGCAAAAGCCGTCGTAGAACTTTTCCATCTCGTCCTCTGAGACGAAGATCGGGTGGGCGTTGTACTCCTCGAGCAGGCGTGCGGTCAGGGCCGGCCTGAGGTCTTCGGGCGGGTCGAGCCCGGGCCAGCCGATCCAGGTGTGCTCACGACTGCCGCGCTTGAGCGAATCGAGGTACGCGTCCAGCCCGGACACCAGCCCGCCCGAGCTGCGCTGCAGGGAGAGCTTGCCCCCGTCTTTCGTCGCGGTCACCGGCAGCCGGTTGGCCACGATGACCAGCCGCTCGGCGGGGCGGCTCACCACCACGGGAACCGGCGGCGGGTGCGCGAGCGCCTGATCCATGCGCGGGGAGACATTCATGATTCCTCCCTTCCCAGGAGATTGGCGGTATTGACGACGGCCAGGTGCGAATAGGCCTGCGGGAAGTTGCCGAGCAGTTCGCCGGTTTGCGCGTCGATGTCCTCGGACAGCAACCCGAGGTGGTTCGCGCGCGCCAGCGTCGTCTCCGCCAGGTCAATCGCCTTTTGCCTTTCGCCGATGGTATGGAGCGCGTTGGCCATCCAGAACGACGCCAGCACGAAGCCGTTCTTCGGCGTTCCGAAATCGTCCGGGTTGGTGTAGCGCAGCACGACGCCGTCCCTGCACAAGGACTGCTCGCACGAGCGGACGGTCCCGATCCAGCGGGGATCCGCCGGGTCGAGGAAGCCGTAACGCGTCGCCTGGAGCAGGCTGATGTCCAGGGCGCTGCTCCCGTAGGTCTGGGTGAACGAACCGACGCGAGGCTTCCAGCCCCGGCGCAGGATATCTTCGCGAATCGTGTCCGCGAGCGGCGCCCACTCCGACGCGACGGCGTCGCGACCGATCCGCTTCGCGATCTGTACGCCGCGATCCAGCGCGACCCACGAGAGCATCTTCGAGTGGGTGAAATGCCGGGGGCGATGGCGGAACTCCCAGATGCCCGCGTCCGGATTGGCCCAATCGCGGACCACCGTACTGACCAGGAACTTCACCAGTGACCAGACTTCCCTCGGCATGTGCTCGAGCTCGTAATGGTGGTAGTAGAGATGCACCGAGTTGAGGATCTCGCCGAAGATGTCGTTCTGTCGGGTGCGGCACGCGTTGTTTCCAATGCGCACCGGCTTCGAGCCACGGTATCCGCGCAGCGAGGGCATGGTTTTCTCGTCGAGATCCGTGCTCCCGTCCACCCGGTACACGATCTGGACCTTGCTCTGTTTGCTCTCCAGAATATTCAGAAGAAACCCGATGAACCCGCGGGCCTCGTCGAAGTGGCCGACGCTCTTCAGGGACTCCAGTACCAGCGACGCGTCGCGCAACCAGCAGTAGCGATAGTCCCAGTTTCTTCCCTCGCCGATGATTTCCGGGATGGACGTCGTCACTGCCGCCACCATGGCGCCCGTGCTTTCATAGGTGAGCAATTTCAGCGTGATCGCGGAGCGGATCACGTGGTCGTTCCAGAGCGACGGCAGGCGGGTCTCTCCCGACCATGCCTCCCAGTGCTCGCGTGTCTTCTCGAACATCTCGTTGACGTACGCCAGGTTCGGGGGATCGAGCTTCTCGTGATAGGTCAGGAGCAGATAATGATCCTCCTCCAGCGCGACCGGTTCGCCGGCGACGATCTTGTCGAGCGGGAGGCTCGAGTACAGGAACAGGTCCTCGAGTCCGTTCACCGCGATGATGGTATCGGCGGTGCGCGTCACGCGTGTCTCGCCGCGCGAATAATTCAAACGCGGCTCGAAGCGAACGCGCACCGCCGGGCGACCGCGCAGCGGTTTCAGGATTCGGTGAATCTCGAGCGGACGGCGGCACGTTTGTCCGTCCCGGTAGCGCGGCATGAAGTCGATGACTGCAAAAGACTCCTCGCCGTGCTCGAACTCCGTGCGCAGGATCGCTGTCTTCGCGACGTAGCTCTGCCGCGTGACCGCCGCGCCGACCGACGTCACCCCAAAGCAGCCGCCGTCCGGGTCCAGCAGCGCCGCGAATGCGGAGGGACTGTCGAAGCGCGGGAGACAGCACCAGTCGATGCTCCCGTTCTTGTGAACGAGAGCCGCCGTGCTCGAGTTGCCGATGATCCCGTACTGCATCTCGGTCACCGAGTCACGCCGTTAGAAGCGAACCCCGAAGGCGATGGCGGCTTCCGAGTTGTCCATCAGCACGCCCTTGCCCTGCACGAACGGGCGCACCGTTCCGGTCTTGGCGCCGAAGCCGAGCAGGAGATTGATTCCTGGATCGACGTCGGTGTCGTTCGAAAACCGGTCACGGTCAATCACGTAAACCGCCGGCCCCGCGCCTGCCCAGACGGCGAGGTCGGATTCGGTCTGGAAATCGTAATGAAAGTCGAAGTTGAACGCGGCTATGTCACGCGTGTCACCCATTGCGACTTCCAGGTTGGGGTTGAAATACCAGCTCTCGTCCGTGAACGAGAGCGGGGACAACATCTCCATCCCGAAGCTCACGGCTTCCGCGTCGAAGTAATACCCCATGCGGACTCCAACATCAGACGCGACAGCGCGCGAGGTCGGAATCGTCAAGGCCGACGCTGCCACCATGGCAACGACCAGAGTTCGCGAGATATTGGTGAATATTCTCACGGTTCCTCCTTTCCGCAGCAGCTGCTGGGAACTTTGTGCGATCGAAAACGGGCGGTCACACGACCGGACGCTCGACCGAACCTCTCTTCAGGAGGGGGACTGGAGCAAAATATACCGGGCCGCCCTGAAAAGGGCGTGCCGCGGCCGGCAGAAACCTCTCAACGCGTTTCAGAGCAACGAATTGTTCCGGCCTAGTGGCCGCCGGCACGCTGCAGATAGGCGAGGATGGTAGCGAGGGCCGGGTCGCGGTTGCTCCGGTAGTCGTCCGAGGTCATTTGCGCCACCAGGTCCGGGGCGATCCACACGCGGGCGTCTTCGGACACGCTGTCCTGCCAGAGACGGGACGACGCATTCGCGACCAGACCGCTGTAGGGCAGGACGATGCTGTTTCCCTCTCCGACGAAATTCGGCCGCGATCCCGTCGGCTCCCCGACGAATATGACTTCCGTGCGCTGGTCCAGCCAGTTGCAGAAATTCTGACACGCGCTGAACGTCTCGCGTCCGGTGATGACGAACAGTTTCCCCCGCCGGTTCACGCGCTCGGATGTCTCGATGCGCCGGGCGAGTGGGCGGGCGAGAAAATTGTTGCCGCCGTGGTTTTCGCGCACGTCGATGACCAGCGCTTCCACCGGGTGGCTGTCGATGAATTCGAACAGCCTCCGGGTGAAATCCGCCAGCGTCTCGGTGCTGTCGTCCATGACCGAGCGGAAACACGCGTACACCACGCGCGGCGCCTCCAGGTATTCGAGCGAGTAGAGGCGGCCGTAGTCGCGTCGCCACAACGGCGGAGGGCCGGCATCGGCGGACATATCGACGTACCCGCTCGGCGTCCCTCGTTTGCCTCTTTCGTACCGACGGTACAGCGGAACCGGAGCCAGCTTCGCGCTCGACTCGCGCCCGCGCGCGTCGACGACGGTCAATGTAACCGCGCCGAGTCCACTCGAAACCCCGAGCGCGTCGAGCACTTCCACGCACCCGAGATAAAGCGGCGTCATCCAGCGAATCTGCTGGGTGTTGTCGCGCGACACCGTGGTGGCCACGCGCTCCAGCGCCTCTTTCACCGGCAGGCTCCCGACTTTCACCACGCGCTTGCCCACCAGCTGTGCGTACTCGCGACTGGCGGCGCGCACGAAGAGTCCGTCGGTGAACTGGTAGAACTGCACCGGGAGGGCGTGGAAAGCCAGCGGGCCCTCGCCCGGCAGCTCGATGGCGGTGTGCCCGTCGTTGATGCGCACGAAGAGCTGCATGAGCGCCACCACGACTTCATGGTCTTTCATGCCGGGAAGAGAATCTGCGATGCGCGCGATTTCACCGTCCCATTCCGCGCGCGAAATGTACCGGAAGGGATCGTAGTGCGTCTCGGCCACGCGGCGCGTGAGGTACTCGAAATCGACCCGCCACCGATCCACACGCGCGATCGACGGTTCCACCGCGGGCAGGATGCGGGCCCGGAACGCGGGCGTGGCACGGATGCCGTCCAGGTCCGAATCCGTGCGCAGGAGGTTTTCGCGATCCCGCAACCCCGCGCGGATCGCCATCTCGATAGCGTCGATCGCCGGGGCCGCTTCGCCGAGGAGCGCGAGGCAACAGGCGCGGTTATAGTGGCTGACCCCCACGTTGAAACCAACCGCCGCCGACCGCTCGTACGGAGCGATCGCCTCCCGGTACCGTTTGCGGTTGTACTCGGCCGTGCCCAACCGGTACCAGAATCGGCCCTGGAACGGATTCTCGTCGGCCAGCTCCCGAAATAGGACGGACGCCTTGTCCCAATCCTTCGCCGTGAACGCCGCCTCGGCGGCGTCCAGCTCGAGCGCCGCCACGCTGGTCGAATCAGCCGCCGTCGCTGCGACGGCGGCGAGGGACAGGACGGTACCCATGATCGCCAGAACCCAGAGAACATGTTTCATGATAGATCCTCTTCCGTGTGGCGCCCGAAACGGGCAAGGTCGAGCCGAATTGGAATGCTCCCGCAACTACGTGTGTGCCTGGCGTGAAGTTGCGGGAAGACCGGAGTGCCTTACAGTTCGATCTGGGCACCGATTTCGATGACCCGATCAGCGGGAAGGCGAAAGAACTCCGTAGCCGGGCCGGCATTACGAGACATCATCGCGAACAGCTTCTCCCGCCAGATCGCCATGCCGGGGCGTTTCGTGGCCAGCAGGGTCTCTCGGCTCAACACGTAGGTGGGATCTTCGATGGTGAGTCCATGCTGCTTACACTGCTCGACGATTTTCGGGACATTCGGCATCTCCATGAACCCGTATCGCGCCGTCACTCCGTAGACGGAGGGCCGAATCTCATGAACCTCGACGCGCTCCGCGTTTGGAACGAACGGGCGTCGCACCGTCTCGACGCGCAGTAGAACCACCCGCTCGTGCACGATCTTCAGGTGCCGCACCGTCCTCCGGAGCGCCGGTGGCATTCCCGCGAGATCGCCGGTCAGATAAACCGCGGTGCCCGGAATCCGGACGGGCGGACCCGCGGCGAGCCACTCATCGAGCTTGTCGAATGTGATCGCCTTTTCCTTGAGACGCTCCGCGAGAATCCGCCGTCCCCGCTGCCACGTGGTCATCATAGCCAGGATTCCGAGGCCGACGCAGACCGAGAACCACCCACCGTCAACGAACTTGATCAGGTTGGAGGCGAGGAATCCGATCTCGATCGCGACAAAAATTGTGGTCACGGCGCCGGCCGCGAGCGCACTCCATCCCCAGAGCCTTCGCATGACCAGGAACGCAAGCATGGTGGTAATGACCATGGTCACGGTGACCGCGAGTCCGTAGGCGGCGGCCAGGTTGCTCGAGGTTCGAAAGCCGACCACAACCGCCACCGTGGACACGAGGAGCATCGCGTTGATCGCCGGAATGAACACCTGCCCGACTTCCTTCCGCGACGTATGCCGAACCTCGAGTCGCGGCAGGTAGCCGAGCTGGATCGCCTGCCAGGTCAGGGAAAATGAGCCAGTAATCACGGCTTGCGAAGCGATCACGGCCGCCGCCGTCGCGAGGGCGACCAAACCGTAGAGCGCCCACCGTGGCGCCAGATGATAGAACGGATGGGCGGCGAACTCCGGGTTCCGGATCAGCAGTGCGCCCTGGCCGAAGTAGTTCAGGAGCAGGGCGGGAAGTACGATAGCGAACCAGACGCGGCGGATCGGCGCACGGCCGAAATGCCCCATATCGGCATAAAGCGCCTCACCGCCCGTGACGACCAGGAACACCGATCCCAGCACCACGAAGCCCGCCCACCCGCCCTCGGCGAAAAAACGCACGGCGTGCACCGGGTTGAAAGCCGTCAGCACGTGTGGCGTGAACACGATCGAGGCGAGTCCCAAGACCCCCAGACTGACGAACCACAGGAAGATCACCGGGCCGAAAAACGTCCCGACACGTCCCGTGCCCCGGCTCTGGATCGAGAACAGGCCGACTAGAATGCCGATGGTCAGCGGTACCACGAAGGGTTCGAAGATGGGGGTGGCAGTGTGCAATCCCTCGACCGCGCCCAGCACAGAGATGGCCGGTGTGATGATACCATCGCCGTAGAGGAGCGCTGCCCCGAAGAGCCCGATCGTCACCAGCATGGCCCGGCCTCGTCCGTTCTCGTTGGGTGTCACGACCAACGCCATCAGTGCGAGGATCCCACCCTCACCCTCGTTATCTGCCCGGAGTATGAACGTGAGGTACTTGATTGAGATGACGATGATGAGCGACCAGACGATCAACGAGAGCACGCCCAGTACGTGGGCGGGCGTGGCGGCAATGCCGTGGGGTCCATGGAAGCACTCCCGCAGCGCATAGAGAGGGCTGGTCCCGATGTCGCCGTAGACGATCCCGAGTGCTGCGAGCGCCACCGCGCGCGCGCGCGGGTGTTCATCGGGCTTCTTCATGACGCGAAGATCAGGCATGAAAGCTGGTTCGCAGGTGACGGCAAGGGCCCAGCATAGATTCTGCAGGGTCGAGTGTAAAGCGCGGGACCTTCGGGCAGTGGCCCGGTTCGAGGTCCAATCCAATGGGTTTGAATTGCGCGCCCGATCGTTTACTCTGGATTGAGCAAGCAGGCGCATTTAAACCGGAGGAGACCGTATGATAACGATCATGGGGGCAAGCGGCCACACCGGTCGGGCCGTCGCCGAGATTCTGCTCAAAGACGGCCAGAAGGTGCGGGTGGTCGGCCGCGCGCGCGACCGATTGCAGCCGTTGATCGACCGAGGCGCGGACGCCGCTGTCGGAGACGCCGCCGACGCGGCCTTTCTGGCGGCGGCCTTTCGCGGGAGTGACAGCGTCTACACGCTGATGCCGCCGGACCCCACCCACCCCGACTACCGCACCTACCAGACGAAGGTCGGCGAAGCCATCGCCAAAGCGGTTCGAGACAGCGGGGTCAAACACCTCGTCTTCTTGAGCAGCGTCGGCGCCGACCAGCCGTCGGGAACCGGTCCGATCGCGGGCCTCCACGAGCACGAACAGCGCCTCCGGACCATCCCGGGCCTGAACTCGCTGTCCCTTCGCGCCGCGTACTTCTTCGAGAATCACCTTCTGTCGCTCGGCTTGATCAAGCACCAGGGTGTCAACGGCTCGGCCTTGGCCGGCGATTTGCCCATCGCCATGACGGCGACGGCCGACATCGGCCGCGAGGCCGCGCGAGCGTTGCGCGCGCGAGACTTCACGGGCGCCGCCGTGCGGGAACTCCTCGGCCCGCGCGACTTCACGTTCAAGGAGACAACGAGCATCCTGGGCAAGGCGATCGACCGCCCGGACCTCGCTTACGTGCAGTTCCCGTACGAAGCGGCCTTCGACGGCATGGTGACCATGGGCCTGTCGAAGAGCATGGCGTCGCTCTACGTCGAGATGTCGCGCGGATTCAACGAAGGCAGGATCCGGAGCGTCGAGGGTCGTAACCTGCGCAACACGACGCCGACTCGCTTTGAAGACTTCGCGGCACAGATTCTGGCGCCCGCGTACCGGGCGATGTGAGGAGACCAGAATGAGAAAAGCACTCTTGTGCGCGGCCGTGTCCGCGCTGCTGCTGGCGGCTTGCTCATCGAAGCAGGAAACCAAGTCTGCGATGACCGAGCGCCAACGCGACAGTACCATCGCCGCCTCGAAACTCCCCGGCGCCGGGGTGGTCGGCAAGGCGCTGGAACAGTCCGACTCGGCGAAGGCACGCGCCGATCAGTCGGAGACCGAGACCCCCTGATTCGGCTCGCGCATTTATGCGGACGCTCCGCCCATGGCCGGGCGGAGCATCCGTTACCCTCGGGGTGACGTTCGCTTAGTCTAGTCGGACGCCACGCTCCAGCCTTCGATTTCCGTTTCGAAACCTCGGGCGAGAGCCGGGAGATCCACCGGTGCGATGGACGGATCTTCGCGCACCGCGGCGATTCGCACCCCGTTGGCGGTGGCTTTCTCGTTCGTCGGATCGGCATTCACGGCCGATGCGTAGGCATTCTCCGCCGCGCGCGTGTGCCCGGTGCGTTCGAGCGCCATGCCAAGATTGTTCCAGAACACTGCGACGTCGGGGCGCAACTCGACGGCGCGCGCCAGCGCCGGCAACGACGCTTCGAATCGTCCCTCCTCGATGGCCAGGTAGGCCAGGTTGTTCATCGCCCAGGCGTCCTGCGGGTTGAGCCGGATCGCGCGCTGGTACGCAGTCGTTGCCTCGTCAATCCGTCCGAGCGCGTGGCATGCGCGGCCCTTGAGCCGGTACGCATCGCCGGACGAGGGATCGAGAACCAGCGCGCTGTCGACGGTCGTCAGCGCTTCACCCGGCCGGCTCGCGTCGAGCAGCACGCGCGTGAGATTGAGACGGCTCTTCGCGTGCGTCGGGTCGAGGGCCAGGGACCTCTCAAACGCCGTCTCCGCGATATCGAGACTTCCGTCTTTCCACGCGGAGAGCCCCAGCATGTAGTAGCCCCACGGATTGTCGGGTATGCGCTCCGTGTAGCGGGTGAATGAGACCACCGCCTCGCCGTAGCGTCCGGCAAGGAATTCAGCCTCGGCCGCTTCGTACGTCACTTCGCTCGGCGATGTTGGGGTCGGGGCCACCGTGTCCGTCCGCGCCGACACGGCCGTTTCCACCACGGGCGTGGTGGTCGGCGTCGGTGTCTTCTTCACGATGATGTCGTCTTCGTCCGTTCCGCACCCCGCGGCGACCAATACCCCCGCGAGCAGGGCGATCCCCACGGAGCGGTGGGATCTGCGATTCAATTCGTTCAACATGACAAACCTCCTGGGCCGTTACGGCTCCAGGCACTGCCTGCGCAAGCGGCTGACCAATGGCGGGCCACGGTGGACATGGCAAAGCCAAGGTTAACGTTAACAACGTGTTATGAGTGCAATCGGAGGCGCGTGATCTTGTCGACAGAGGCCGCGCGTGTCCGCGCGGACACACTGGACGGGTGGGTGACGTGTCCGAATGGACACGCCGGGATTCAGCGTTTTTTGAGACCGAGTCGACGCATGATTTTTCGCAAGCTCGCGTGGTCGGAGAGCCCGAGCTGTTCCGCCGCGCGCGTGGTGTTCCACTCCTGGTTCTCCAGCGCCGCGACGACGATCTGACGCTCCGCTTCGCTCTTGAGCTCGCGAAACGTGCGTGCGCCCGCGCGTCGCTTCGGCGCGGAAGCGCCCCGGATCTCGACCGGCACCTGCTCGATCCCAACCGTATCGCCGTCGGTTGCGATCACCATGCGCTCGACGACATTACGTAGCTCGCGCACGTTGTTGCGGCGCCAGTCGTAGCCTACGAGAACCTCGAGCGCGGCGCGATCGAGGCGTTTGCGTCGCACCCCGAATCGTGCACACGTGACCTTCATGAAATGACCGGCGAGCTCGGCGACGTCGGAGGCGCGCTCGCGAAGGGGCGGTACCCGGATGACATGGACGTTGATGCGATAGAAAAGGTCCTGGCGAAATCGGCCGGCCTCCACCTCGGCGTCCAGCTCGCGATGCGTCGCGGCGACGACGCGTGCATTCACCTTGAGGCTGCGTTCGCCGCCCAGCCGCGTCACCTCTCCCTGCTCGAGGACCCGGAGCAGCTTCGCCTGCGCGGCGGGAGGAAGCTCGCCGATTTCGTCCAGGAACAACGTGCCGCCCGACGCGCGCTCGAACGCGCCCCGGTGCGTCTGGCTGGCCCCCGTGAACGCGCCGCGCTCGTGGCCGAACAGTTCGCTTTCGATGAGGTTGTCGGGGAGCGCCGCGCTGTTGACCGC
>Ga0184629_10000642_pt1 | contig 15360 bp, 18 predicted proteins | sample PLM4_32_b1_FD_133158 | JGI IMG/M metagenome (GOLD analysis project Ga0184629, IMG submission 133158) | Groundwater sediment microbial communities from an aquifer in East River, Colorado, USA - PLM4_32_b1 | ecosystem: Environmental > Terrestrial > Soil > Riparian zone | place: USA: East River... | reverse complement strand
TAAAAAACAAACCGATCCAATTAAAAGACGGTTCTATTTTTTGTCCCTCCAGCACAGAAGTAGAAATAAATAATAATGACAAATGGCGCGTCCATTTTGAGTTAACAAAAGACCTGGGTAAAACCTGGAAAGTTATTGGTCCCATTAATGATGGAATTGAATTCAATGCGATTCAGCCCAGCATCCTTACTTATGCCGACGGACGGATGCAGATCTTATGCAGGACACAGGAAAGTTTCATTGCCCAAAGCTGGTCCACAGATAGGGGTAAAACATGGAGTCGTATGACAGCCACGTCATTGCCCAATCCGAACGCCGGCACGGACGCTGTAACCTTGAAGGACGGCAGACAATTGTTGGTTTACAACCACACCACTGATGGTGGGCAATTCCCCAGTGGACGAAACATGCTGAATGTTGCGATTTCAGCGGATGGCATCACCTGGGAAATTGTCATGACACTTGAACGGGAGAAAGGTGAGTTTTCCTACCCAGCGGTAATTCAGACCGCCGATGGTTTGGTACACATTACCTATACCTATTTAAGACGTTCCATTAAACATGTTGTGATCGATCCCGGAAAATTAAACTAGGAATTTGCATGATAAAATTTTTAGCGGAGGTCTTCACAAGAATTGTAACTTAAACTTTTCTTCCACCTTTTGAGTTAATCAGGCAACACCAATATTTGACTATGAGCAGTGCAATCAAATTCATCAGGCCGCTTGGCTTTCCCTGGCAAACACAAGACCCTTTTCTTTTTTGTGTACATCATGAAGATTTTTATCCGAAAGGCAATGAAGTAATGGGGCCAGCGGCATCACTGGCAGGCCGCAGCATTGGACAAGATTTTGCGCCCAATAAAGAAGGGTGGCGCATGTATCATGGCCAACGTGTGCCTGGCTTTCCGGCCCATCCGCACCGTGGATTCGAGACGGTAACGATCGTTACTAAAGGAGTAGTCGATCATTCGGATTCATTGGGGGCAGCGGGCCGTTTTGGTTTTGGCGATGTACAGTGGATGACAGCAGGCAAAGGAGTGCAGCATTGTGAGATGTTTCCGTTGCTCAGCAAAGACAAAGAAAACCCACTGGAACTTTTTCAGATTTGGCTCAATCTACCTAAGGCGAAGAAGCTGGCTCCACCACACTTTGCAATGCTATGGGATGATGTCATTCCTTCATTTACGGCTACTGATGAAAACGGATTGACTACACAGGTTCGATTGATTGCGGGAAAAATAGAAAATGTAAAAGCACCCGATCCGGCACCCAGCTCCTGGGCGGCTGACCCAAACAATGAAGTTGCTATTTGGACATTGCGATTAGATGCCAGTGCCCAATGGAAGTTACCTGCGGCTTCTGCCTCTGTAAACCGTTCATTATATTTTTATAGTGGAAGTTCCATTCAAATTGCTGAAAAGAGTTTTTCTTCGCACCAGGCCATTGAACTCCATGCTGACCAGGAAGTCGCTTTAAAAAATGGGCCCATGGAAAGTTACCTGCTCCTGCTGCAAGGCAAGCCCATTAACGAACCCGTGGTACAACACGGACCGTTCGTGATGAATACCCAAGCGGAGATTAAACAAGCGATGGATGAGTATCGGCAAACCGAATTTGGAGGATGGCCGTGGCCCAGTGACGAACATGTGCATCCACGAGAGAAGAGTCGTTTTGCCAAATACCCCAATGGTGTTGAGGAAGTCAGGCCCTGATTAAAAATGATAAAGTCTGCAAAACCATTTTGACATTGTTGTAAGAAACAAGCACTCCATTAAATTATTGGACGGCTTACTATAGAATACTTTGCCACGTTAGGTACCAGTGTCGAGTTGATTTCACAACATATTGTGATACACATTTTGTTACGCCCGATTATCTCTTTTGTAATATGATATAAGTCATAATAGCCCATGTCCAAGGTCATACCTGCTTGGAGGGTAACGGCGTACTTTTAAAAGCAAATACATTATTAGTCGATCACACTCACTCCATTTGCTAATAACACACAAGGATAAACACAACGAATATGAAAAAGCGAGAACCGGTAAGTACCATCATGACCAAAAATACGTATACGATACAATTAGATGATTCCCTGTTCCACGTACGCGACCTTATCCGGAACCATGAAATCCGTCATGTTCCTGTCCTTCACGGAGAAAAACTTGTTGGGATAATCAGTAAGACAGACTTGAACCGGCTGACATTCAGCACTCTTTTTGCAGGACAAGAGCACGCCGATGAAGCCGTTCTTGAAATGCTAAACATCGGGCAGGTAATGTCACATAAGCCCCGCGTTGTCAGGCGTTCCGATAGCATCCACGACGTTGCAGAAATACTAGCCAAAGAAGAATTCCATGCACTGCCGGTGGTTGATGAGCATGATGAATCCAGGTTGGTTGGGATCGTGACCACAACTGACGTAATCCGGTACATGCTGGAGCAGTACTAAATGAATTGTGGCTAAGAGATCGATATTTCTGTTTACCACCAAGAGGTGAATTCCTTATGCTTTTGCCGACTTGTGTAGGGCAGACAATTTGTTATCCCTCAAAAGATTTAGGTTTAACATACAATTATCATTCGAAGCAGATTTAAGTCGGTGAGTTTCTAGCGGTATTCATAAAATCCTTTCTTCCAAATTTTTTCCCGGCCCCAATCCAAATTTGTACCAATGCACTGTTCAATAAGCTCATGATCCGGCAACTCCTTCACGGCCTCTCTATGGCTTCACCTCCAGGAACATGGGCATTGCCCTACTGGATGATGAGAACAACAATCGGGAATTGGATTTTGCCTGGTTTCTTCGCAAGGACGGTCATGCTTTCTCAGATTATCACCACATACATCCCTAAGACTAGTAATTTCGACCCGGCGGATATAAGCAGTGGCCAATCGCGTAAACCTAAAGCTTTGAATACTTAACTAGCGGGTGCCTGGACCGGTGAAATGTTCCCCCTAAATCGAAATGAGTATTTCGCAAATAGGCCAGGAGTTACTTGATATGAAGGATGTTGTGTGACTTGGGTCACAGACGCTGCATTTCTGATGAAAGTCATCGCGGTTGCTGTGAATTGTCACTCGTAGGGCAACCTGATCGTTCTACTTTTACAGTGTAAACAAAGGAATTCAACACCTAACCAGTTATGAAAAATCTAGTCATTTTAGGAGCCGGAACCGCAGGGACGATGATGGCCAACAAGCTTAATAAGGTCCTCAACCAGAAAATCTGGAACATCACCATTGTTGATAAGGATGAAACCCATTATTATCAACCGGGTTTTCTATTTATACCTTTTGGTATTTATCAGCCAGAGGATGTCGTTCGCACAAAGCGGGAATTCTTGCCAAAAAATGTAAATTTTATTGTCGATGAGGTTAGTCGTATTGAAGGCGAGAAAAATCAAGTGATATTAAAAGGCGGAAGAACAATATCCTATGATTTGTTGGTCGTGGCAACTGGGGCAAACGTGGTTCCTGAGGAGACTCCAGGTCTAAAAGCGGAGTTGTGGTACAAAGATATTTTTGATTTTTATACCTATGAAGGAAGTACTAATCTGGCAAAAAAACTCAATGACTGGAAAGGTGGAAAATTAGTAATTAATTTGACCGAGACGTTAATAAAGTGCCCTGTTGCACCACTTGAGTTTGCCTTTTTAGCTGATGCCTATTTTACGGAGAAAGGAATGCGGGATAAAGTGGACATTTTCTACGTTACACCGCTTTCAGGTGCATTCACAAAACCAAAGGCTACCAAAATGCTAAGTGCCTTACTGGAAGAAAAACACATTACCGTAATTCCTGATTTCTACGTTCAGGAAGTTGATAATGATCGGAAGGTTTTGGTTTCTTATGACCAAAAGGAAGTCCCGTTTGATTTGCTGGTAGCTGTGCCGGTGAACAAAGGAGCTGATATGATCGGGGATAGCAATTTAGGGGATGAAGACGGCTTGAATTTTATGCCTACCGATAAACATACATTGCAGTCAAAGAAATTTGAAAACGTGTTTGTCATTGGTGATGCAACGAATGTACCGGCATCAAAGGCAGGATCTGTGGCGCATTTTGAAGGAGAAATCCTGGAGGAGAATATATTGAGCTTTATCAACCAGCTTCCCCTGGAGGCTAAATTTGATGGACATGCCAACTGCTTCATTGAAACGGGATTTGGTAGAGCCGCGCTGATCGATTTTAATTACGAAACAGAACCTCTGGCCGGCAAATTTCCATGGCCAGTAGTGGGCCCCATGGGATTACTCAAAGTCACTCGGGCCAATCATTTTGGAAAATTGGCCTTTCGATGGGTTTATTGGCATATTCTGCTGACCGGAAAAACATTGCCTGTCAGCACACACATGTCGATGGCTGGAAAAGAAGTTGAAAAAGAAGTAGTAACCTTAAACTAAAACATATGGAAACGCTGGTATTTAATGACACAAAGATTGACGTTAATGAGGAGGGTTATTTGAAAAACCCATCTCAATGGACTCCTGAACTTGGACATGAAATTGCCCGTGAAGCAAATATTACGCTTACGGACAAACACTTCGAAGTGTTGAACTGGCTTCGCGCCAAGCAGGCTGATGGTGTGGCGCTCAGCATCCGCAAGGTGGGTAACTCCGGAATCGTGGATATAAAACAATTCTATCAACTATTTCCAGGAGGGCCGCTGAAGATTTCCAGCAAAATTGCCGGCATTCCCAAACCTGTAAGCTGTATCTAAATTTTATCCATTCAAATTTATCCATTCAAATTAAAAGTCCCAGGGACATCAAAAATATGAACGAGACACTGGAAAGAGGTCAAACAAAAATTGCAGAAACCCCTATAAAGAAGGAAAAGGCAAAAATTAAAAAAGTACTGATCATCTGCTCAAAAGCAAAAATTGAAGATGTATATGCTGCTCTAGTCATGGCCAATGGAGCCTTGATGGAAGGTATAGAGGCAAGAATGTTCTTTACTTTTTTCGGATTAGAAGCGATCACTAATAAGCACGCAGATCATTTACACACGGCCACAGTTGGTAATCCCGCTTTTATGCCGGGGATGCCCACCATGGTTGCAGGTCTTCCAGGCTTTGAAGCCTTTACTTCTTACATGATGAAAAAGGAAATGGACAAACTGGACATGCCGCATGTTTCAGAGTTCTTGCAAATGATTGATGCCGGCGGTGGTGAAATTTATGCCTGTAAATTGGCGGCCGATATGTTTCATCTTAAACAGGAAGATTTCCTGCCTGAAGTAAAAGGCATTATTACTGTTGGGGATATGTATGCATTAGCAGATGGAGAGGGTACTCAAATAGTTTTTATCTGATCGTTTTTAGTACTGAAGGATAGAATGAGGCTGTCATGTTATTCCATGATGGCCTCTACCGCGTTGAGACAGTTGGTATGGCATATACCCCTTATAATGCAATGTCTTCAGTCAACGCACTAGGTCCACAATACCTGGAACGACCAGGTGCAGTCCTCATTAAGGCGGGTCATAATGTAATACCGATGTCTTGTTTAGTATCATTGTGTAGAAATATTCATATACTTTTAATGCTGATTATCCACCACATTGCCAAATAGATTGCCCAGTTAATTGTGTTCGTTAGCGTGAGGCCAATCAAAAAAGCATCAATGAAATCAAACGTTTTGGACGGATGGTTAGTTTTAGTCGGACAACAGTGATACTATATATGAAATACCATAAAGGATTATTCTGCATTTTTGCGTTTCTGGTTACAGCTTGTCATATTGAAAACAAGTCAACTAACAAGGTGGAAACTAATACGATCTTCCTTCGGCAGGCCATTAACAAAACATTTGCAGGTGCTGCTCCTTTTGACGAATACACTGACTCACTTTTCATTTTTTTATATGCGATTCATAAAATTTCCCCTTATAAAATTTTGTTAGGCCAATCAACCTGTGTTGATGATGTGCTCAATACAAAAAGTCCTTTTGCTAATCGTGTTATTCAAGGTCCCTTTAACGTTGGCGGGTTGGCAGGGTTGCCTTTCACTGGTGTCACGGGTTTAAAGGCATTTTCACATCATGTCCCTGACAGTGGTGCTGCCTTATTATTTGTCGGGCCTCATATCGGCTTTTCTCAAAAAGGAGGCTGGGATAAAATTGAAAGAGAGGGACAAAATAATTCCACTGCATGTTGTGGAGCACTGGTAGCCGCGCTGGAGAAACTTCAAACGCCAGGGGAAATCATCAAAAAAGAGCCAGCGGAACCTGACTACCAGGAAGAAGTGATTGAACAATTGGCCTTGCGTCATAAATTTGAAATCCTCGATTCAAAGGAACCGCTCATCACCCTGACAAAATTAGTTTACAAAGAGGCCGAGCATCGTATTCAGGACCTGCCACGGGAAGAAATAAAATTTAAATATGTTATTCTGATTGTTGGGGTTATTATTAACACAGATCATCAGAATCCTGATTTTATATGGGTGGATCATATGTCGATTTACGATTTGGAAAAAGAACAATACCTTAAGATCATGGAGAAATAAGACCACACTATGAAAAACCTCTGTCATACTTTGGTTATTGCGGTGGCTATGCTTTCTTGTTCGGAAAACGGTAAGCGTACGCCCGAAAGGAATTTCTATTTTGAAATCAAAACGTACCAACAGAATGATTTTTCTACTTCGTTAGCTTCTTATTTAATGAGCAATATTCCTCAAAAAAAGTATGTAATAACCAATCGGTCAGGACTTGAATGGCCGTATTACGCTGGGCTGGAATTGGATGAAACTATTCTTCTCGATAGCTTGATGCCTCCTCATTGGAATGTACATAAAATGATCTTAAAGGATTTGAATTCTGTTTTAAAAACAGATGATCACCTGGTTCGGATTGATCTGATGCCGCAGCTGGATACGATTCCAAATTACCGTGTAGAAATTTATGAAATGGACTCTACTGGGCTAACATTTTCAGCTAGTTCGGGCATTCACTTTATTGATTCTACTGAATTTTCGCCCAACCTATCCCTTTCCGATTATTGCCTAAAATCGATCATCCGATATTCATTTAAGTAGTCTATTGTTCCATTTCTACCTATGATCCCCTTCCAGGGATAACACAATTCTTCAAGTTTTTCAGGTGTAGAGAAGGCTTTTCAAGCTTTATGGGGTTCATCATTTGGAATGTGACTACAATCATAGCCATTCATGACAATAATCAGAATTCTTTTTACCCCCAGCTAATACCTTGTTGGTGAATTAAAGAACAGAAAAAAATTCACGAATAAAGAAATGCCTTAGACATTAAAAAAAAGTATTATGAAAACGTTAAAATTAATCTCGATCCTAACACTAGTCTTCACATTGTTATTTACGGTACGATGTTCTGATGACCCAGCACCGACACCCGAACCCTTGGTAAAAATTTCAGGAAAGATTACCTATACTGACCCAGCGGGTGCGACAGCCAATGCTGTGGGCGCATTAGTTTATTTGGCAAAGAGTGCAACACCAACAACAACCTATGATCAATCAACGATTGCGAATGCTAACGGATCCTATTCGTTTTCGAATCTTGCTGCTGGCACTTATTTCTTAAATGCAACCTTCTTTACGGATAACAAAAATGTGACCGGAAGATTGGATGGACTGAACTTTACAACAACAGAAGGAGCGATCGTAACAGTTGCAAGTACTGATGTAACCCAAGACATGACGCTGGTTTCTGTTGGCCAATCAGGAGCAACAATTGAAGCCTTAGCTGCAAGCTACGGTTGGGATCCAAATGCACTACCAAACCCTGCTTACACGAATACCGGAGCATGGACGTATGATGCAACCCATAGCCCCATTGCATTTGAATTTCCATACCGCGCAAACGAAGCCGACTTTGTTGGTGCCTTTTCCCAGCTAAGCAAGTTTGTTGTTAATTTTGATCCCGCTAATCTCGGTACAAGTACAATTGATGTGGAGGTTGATGTAGCCAGTGTTAATACCCGTGCACCAGGAGGCAGGGATAATCGGACCACGGTAGCGGATAATCCTTCATTTAATCCAACTACGCTATTTACCGAACTAGGCTGTATCATGGGAACCTTTGGCATTACCGCCGACAACGCAACGCCTAGCGAAGCAGAACCTCAACCTATTACGGCTGATCCTGACCGCTATGCAAAATTCACCAGTACTTCTATTGCAACATTCGGTGATGGTTACGTTGCAAAAGGAAATCTTATATTCCACGGCGCCACTGTTCCAATAGAATTATGGTTCAAAGCTGTTCCAGCATGGCTTGACGCATCCAATAACAGGAAGTATTCAGGTTTTGAAGGTCGGTTTTTGATGGACGCTAAAAATGATTTTGCAATTACTTCCAGCAGTGTGAATGACGCCATTCTGAAAATTCAAATCAGTATCGTATTGTATAAACAATTGTAGAACTGATTTCACCTATAAGGGGGGCGAGGTTGTCCCCCTTTTCATTACTAAATCGAATCCATGGCAACCTTTATAAAATCAAATCGACTCATTACCGTTATCGCCTGCTCAATCATAACTGGATGCACGTATTACGAAAATGAACCGATAAAAATCCCGGAACCGGATGTTCCTAACCCAACAACAACTCTCGAGGCTTCGTATGTCACCACTATTCCCAATAAAATTACTTCCAATTACTGGAAAACAGCAGACTTTCTACCAATAACGGCTCAAAATCAGGTCACTGGACAGGTACCGGCCGACGATGGTTTATTCAATGTGAGCGGAACACTTGACGGACTTCTTGATTTTAATCTTGGAAAAGATCCGGAAGCTTCACTGAAGGCAGCGTATACTGACGATAGCCTGTACATCCTCGTGAGCTGGAAGGATACGGTTTATAATGCTTCTCAAGGAAACTGGCTTTACAATGGTCCAACGGATCCTGACAAACCGGGCTCAACTGCGGGCTGGACATCGCAACGAAGTGATGATAAACTGATTCTCTCCTTTGACATGGGATCTGGAAAGAGGGATATCTGGAATTGGTCACTTGCCTTGTCCGAACCACTAGGCTTTGCCATCGACATGATCGACAACGGAAGTGGAGATATTGGGGATGCCGGAAATAAAAGTTATGTGAGAAATACCATTGGCGATAACCGAAGTGGTCCGGAATTCGATTGGAATGGTGTGCAGCAGGAATTGCAACGAAAGCCGGCTGGATTCACCATACTCGATCCCGGTTATTACTTATTGAACAAAAAGAACTTCAGTGGCGACCTGATTAACGGTGAAGCTATTTATCAAGTTGAATGTGCAACCTGCCATGGAGTTACCGGCGATGGTGAAGGTACAATAAATCCCGTCGGGATAAGGCTAAATAAACCTGGACAATTCAATCGAATAACACGAGAGGCGTTAGACAATTTTGCTTCTGATGGTGGGCAACATGAAGGTGCAATACATTACCCAAGCACCGATTCCGATCGTGATGATCTGTTTGCCAGGCTGAGAGGTTTTAGTGGAATACCGGGATATTATCTGGAGAACCCAAGTGGAAGCAACTCAGACATTCATACTGTATCAAATGTTCAACTGGCAAAAATAGATGGAGGCAATAGCAAAGGATACTCCGTGCTTTTGATCCGGGCTTTGAATACCGGGAATGCAGATGACATCGTCTTTAATCCATCCACTCAACCACTGTATGACTTCACTATTGATCTAATGGATAATGATGTTATCAACCGGATTGGCTCGATCACTAAACAACTAACCTTCAAACCCAAGCAATAATGAAACTGAAGGAATTTACATATCATATTCTAATGGCTATTGCAGTATCAGGGACGCTTGCATCATGTACCTATGAGGAAATAAAACCGAAGGAGGTTGAAGTGCCTGACTCTGTGCTATTTTCTGCTAACATCATCCCGATATTCAATACTTCATGTAATTTATCCGGATGTCACAGCAAGGGTGGAATTCCTCCGAATCTTTCAGAAGCAGATGCCTATACAAGCCTTACTTTCTTTGGTTATGTGGATGTAGATGTTCCGGAATCAAGCATTTTATATCAGGAAATTACAACGGGTAGCATGGTAGACAATGCAACGGATCAGGATAGAGCGTTAATACTCGAATGGATTAAACAAGGAGCACTAGACAATTAAATGTTTTCCGATTATGAAAAAAAATCGTTCAATTAGAAGTTTATTCAGCAGAAGTACAGGAATTTTTCTCTTTGTACTTGCTTTAATCCTGAGTCGCACCCCGGTTTTGGGGCAGGTAGAAGACAGCACGGACACCCGAGCGAGCTCGGGTAAAAAGCTGGCTCGGCCGGCCTTTGAAAGCCCTCAACTGATGGATGACCAGTCCGTTGTTGTTCCTGCGGCAAAGACCCTGGAGTTTAATCTTCAACATAGGTTTGGGACAGTCAACAATGGTATTGAAGATTTATTTGGAATTTACGCTCCGGGTGCCAACATACGGTTGGGCTTTAGCTATACCCCAATTGACAATCTCTCCTTGGGCTTTGGCTATTCCAAGTACAAAAAGTATTTGGATTTCAATGCCAAGTATGCCATACTGAAGCAACGGAAAGACTGGAGTATGCCCATTAGTATGACATACTTTGGCAACATTGCTATTGATAATCGCTCAGATGTCTATGAGGAAACAGTGCATCGCCTATCTTTTTACAACGAGTTGATCATAGCCATTCGTATATCCGATAAGATCTCTCTTCAGGTAAGTCCAAGTTTCAGTCATTTCAATGCCATGGACTCTTTGTATAGCCATGATATGATCGCTGTTGGGTTTTCAGGACGCTATAAATTTTCTGATCAATCATCGATCATGATCAACTACACACAACAACTGACAGATCATGATGATCCTGATTTTCACCTGAAACCTGGGTTAACATTTGGATGGGAGATTGCCACCAGTGGTCACGCATTTCAGATTTTTGCCACGACATTTCAAGGCATCATCCCTCAAGAGAATATCGCCTTTAATGAATATGATTATGCAAAAGGAGAGTTTCTTATTGGATTCAATATTACCCGGTTGTGGAATTTCTAAACAAACGCGCTATGAAGATGAAAGAGAAACATAACCGAAGGAAATTCTTATCCTTAGGTCTGTTGGCAGGAGCAGCAATGCTGGCTCCGGGTGTGCAGGCTGAATCGTTGGAATCAAACTCGGGTAATGAGGAGACGGTGATGTTACTTACACCGGATGGCAAGTTGGTGAAAGTAAAAAAGAGTGTTGTTCAAAAAGCTAAGTCGGGCACTAAGGCCTCCAATCAGGAAATACTGAAGTGGACTAACCCACCTAAAACAAAATCATAAAAGTATTATGGACGACTCTGAAAATGTAAACCCAAGCACACGAAGGGACTTTCTAAATAAATTAGGAACGCTGGGTGCGATTGCAACATGTGGCAGCGCAGCCTGTTCTTGCGGCTCAGGGGCGAGTCATGAGCATCATGAAGTGGGTAAAAAGGTTAAGCTTCTTTCTCCGGATGGAGAAATGGTGGAGATAGATGAGTCACACCTTCGCCATGTCCATAAGACGATTGGTGTAAGCAGAGAAGAGGCCCGACAAGGAATACCAGGGAAAAAATTTGTGATGGTAGTTGACCTGGCCAAATGTAAAAATGCCCGGAAATGCGTATCAGCATGCCAAAAAATGCATCATGTACCCGAAGACAAGGAATGGCTTTCAGTGAAATTAATGAAGGACAATGAGCAGGCTTCTCCTTATTGGATGCCTAAAACCTGCTTTCATTGCGATGATCCTCCCTGTGTGAAAGTGTGTCCTGTCGATGCCACCTTTAAGCGTTCTGACGGCCTGGTGCTTATCGATAATGAGCGGTGCATCGGTTGCAAATTTTGTATGGCAGCGTGCCCATATTCTACGCGGGTTTTTAATTGGGATGAACCTGTGGTATCGCCTGAGCTGGCAGCCCTACCGTATTCTCCAGAGACCAGTGTTCCTAGTAAAGTGGGCACCGTGGAGAAATGTGATTTCTGTCCGGACATGGTGCGGGAAGGAAAACTGCCGGATTGTGTTACAGCTTGTCCTAATGGAGTTTTTTATTTTGGTGATGAAAATGAAGATGTCGTAACGAACGGTGACGAGACCATTCGCTTCAGCCAGATAATTGCGGAGCGAGGTGGCTATCGCTATGCTGAAGAATTGGGAACTAAGCCACGCGTTTATTACTTACCTCCACGTGATCGCATTTTTCCGGTTGAGCGTGGCCTTGATGGAAAGTCAGAAGAATTGAAAGCGCGTTACAAGGACATTTTGAATCCGGGCAAAGAAGGTGTATAAAACAGGGTGTATAAAAGGCCCGCGCATTTTTATTTAACTGAACAGTATATTATGAATCTCAATCAAAAACAGTCGGAGGCATTAAAAAAATTTGCACCGCAGATTGAATCTTTTAGCCGGCCAGCGCTGGTTTGGGTCTACTTTTTATTGATACCCATGGCGCTCGCTGCGTATGCATTATACATACAGGTGGTGGATGGTCACATTGTTACAGGCATGCGCGATAATGTGGTCTGGGGATTGTATATCGCAAACTTCATTTTCTTTATTGGTATCAGCTATGCAGGGGCTGTTATTTCGGGCATTCTGCACCTTTTGAATGTGGAATGGAGGAAACCAATTATACGCGTTGCAGAATTGATTACAGTAATAGCAACAATCATTGGCCCGATCTATATTTTATTGTGCGTAGGCCGGCTTGACAGATTGCATCACTTAGTGATATATGCACGGCTTCAATCACCCATTACCTGGGATGTATTTGCTATCTCCACTTACCTTTTTGGTGGGTTGCTGTTTCTCTATTTAGCTTCTATAAAAGATTTTGCCATTTACCGGGATGCAACCGAACTCAAATTGCAAGGTTGGAGAAGACGGCTATACGCTGCATTGGCATTGAATTATCAGGATACGCCAGAGCAAAAAAAATCGATTGCTGTTTCTATGAACCTACTCTCTATCATGATTATTCCGTTGGCAATCATTGTGCACTCCGTATTATCCTGGATATTTGGTATGACTATGCGGCCCGGATGGCACAGCACTATTTTTGGTCCTTATTTTGTCTTGGCTGCAATTTATTCAGGTACCGGTGTATTGATCATCGCCATGTGGATCTTTCGGAAGGTGTATAAACTAACTGACTACTTGCAAGATAAACACTTTATCAACCTGAGTTATATCATGATGACATTAGCAGCCGCTTATGGGTATTTTACTTTTTCTGAATATTTAACGGATTGGTACAGTTTGGAAAAATGGAATGGCGAAGTGATAGCGAAGTTATTCGATTTAAAGGAGTATGGCTGGTGGTTTCTGTTTGCCAATATAGCGGGAATTTTGCTTCCGATTTTAGTAGTAGCAGTGCCCAAACTGCGTCAACCTAATATAATTACTATTGCAGCATCCTTAATGGTCATCGCCATGTGGGTTAAACGCTACCTGATTGTCGTGCCAACGCTGGAGTCCCCTCTGTTCCCTATTCAGGATACACGAACGGAATTTGTTCACTATTCTCCAACATGGGTAGAGTGGGCACTAACGCTCGGGGGCATAGCTACTTTTCTGCTGTTGTTTACACTTGCTTCTAAATTTATGACGATTGTTTCCGTCTCCGAACTTGAATCCGAAAAACATGCTTAAGTCTCTTAATACCATAATCAGTCCAATGTCACTGAAGGACAAGATCAGGAAGCTTACTGATCTAATTTTTCTTGGACTCGGCCTTGTCTTATGCTGCTTCCCAGTATTGGGGCAAGATGATCAAAAAGAAAAAGCGCCAGAAAAAGCAAAACCACGAATCGGCCTGGTAAGCACTCAGATAAATGGTGATTCCATCGTGTTGGAGGCTTCAGTCAAAGTAAAGAGTGATGGATGGCAGCCAGTGGATTTTGTATCGGTCAAGTTTAACGTCAGCAATGATTCTATAACACTACCACTAGGCACAGCTTTAACGGATGAAAAGGGAGTGGCCTCTATTAAAGTCGGAGTAAAACAATTAATAACAGGAGAAGATGGATTGTGGATGTTTGGTTCAGTTTTTGAAGGTAATGAGACGGTAGGTGAAGGGGAGGCTGAGTTAATAATAAAGGCAGCGGAGATGACACTTTCCGGCGAAAAACAGGATACCATCTATAATGTCACGCTCAGGTTGCTTATTCCTGGCATGGACAACCTACCTATAAAGGATACGGAGGTTGGCCTTTATGTGAAAAGACATTTTAGTAATTTGAAAATTGGTGAAGGGACAACGGATGAAAATGGGGAAGTGACCATTGAATGTCCTGAAGACATACCAGGTGACATCCATGGAAATATTGTGTTAATTGGCAAAGCAGAGGACCTTGAGGAGTATGGAAGCGTTGCTGCTTTTATGCAGAAACCTTGGGGAATTCCGCTCCCGGAAGCAGAGCACAGAGTTACGCGGGCACTGTGGAGCCATTCTCCACCGTTGTGGATGGTGATTGTGTTTGCCATTCTAATGACTACAGTATGGGGACATTATTTCGTTATTATTTATAAATTAATAAAACTTAGAAACCCAAAAATTCAGAATCCATGAAAGCAAATACCTTTATTTTTTTAATGATTTTCATTTCCAGCCTCACGTTTTTTTCCTTCATATCATTTCAAACGAAACCATGGGTAGTACCGGACAAATATGATAAAATGACTAATCCGGTGAAATCCGATGCTGAATCCTTGAAAGACGCAAAGGCTTTGTGGGTAAAGCATTGTCAGTCATGTCATGGTAAAACAGGACTGGGTGACGGGACAAAAGCTGCCCAGCTTGATACGGAGGTTGGTGATTTGACCACTGCGGAGGCCCAAGGACAGAGCGATGGTGCTTTATTCTACAAGACACTGGAAGGTCGCGACGATATGCCTTCGTTCAAAAAGAAGATTCCTGATGAAGACGATATGTGGCAAGTGGTGAACTATATGCGCACACTGAAAAAATAAGGATAATTTATCTTAATTCTAAGGTTAAAAGCTCGACGGAATTATACTTCATTTTTAATAATAACTCCTGTGAATTTATTGAAAATCTACAGGAGTCTTTTTTTGAATCCGTGGGCAACAACGGCGAAGAAAAACTATAATCATTCATTTTTAGGGTTCAAAGAAAATATTTTCGGGTTCTAAATTTCAAGGTCTTTCTTGCATCCCTGATTTCAACCTAAAGGTTGTTCAGAAATAATAGTAGTTCTGTACCTTGAATCACACAAGACAGCTGATCTTTATCATGTTTTGCAAATGTGTTGAGTCCGATTTTGTATCTTAAGGCATGTCAGCCTCACAACGCATTCAGTATTTAAAGGCGCAGCGCATTCGCAAAATTGAGTT
>Ga0184629_10000641_pt1 | contig 15362 bp, 14 predicted proteins | sample PLM4_32_b1_FD_133158 | JGI IMG/M metagenome (GOLD analysis project Ga0184629, IMG submission 133158) | Groundwater sediment microbial communities from an aquifer in East River, Colorado, USA - PLM4_32_b1 | ecosystem: Environmental > Terrestrial > Soil > Riparian zone | place: USA: East River... | reverse complement strand
TTCAGGTTACTATTTGCCAGCGCACATTTACAACAAATTCTCATAGTGGACCAGTAAGGTCTCTTGGAGGGGCAGAACTTCAATGAATGGTCGCGTAGGCGAAAACAAGGAGGAACAAGAACGTCAAGATGCAATTGAAACTTTATGGATTAAGGAGAAACAATGAAAGAAGTAATCGATCCTGTCGGTCAGAAGGTGTTCTTCCCTGTTGCCAGTCGGGTATTCGACCCACCGGCCAATGTGCCAACAAACTGTACGCTTCGTATGGGCGAAGGCTCATACGAGGTAGTTGATTCCCAAGGTGTTGTTCTTTCCACGGGACGCATTATCGAAACGAGGAAACCTGATGATCTCTAGACGCGGGTTCATTGGAAGTGTTATCGGGGCTTTCATGGCCCAAGACTTCTTTGCTCGACTGGAAACCGAACCATTCCAGTTTGAAGAGGTCAAGAAGTACCCGTACAGGCTACTCTTTCGAGAGGCAAACTATGATAAGGTGATCCAGGCGACACCTATCGTGGACATCGTGCCTTACAACGATGGATTACAAAAAGGTTGGCGATTCGTTGCCGGCCATTTTGATTGTACTCAAATCTTAACGGTTAGGGGTGCAATTCTCGTTGACGAACGCGGTCGTGTCATTGGCGAGAACAAGTTCGCCTGTGACGTGTGTACCATCAGCGGAGACCAATTGAATGTCACGTACTCGTTGTCTGCTGACCACGGATTGGGCGTTCAAACGGCCGACGAACTGGCTGCAATGTACCTGGAACCACGATTGAAAATCAGGAACAACTACAACGTGTCCAAAACTGAGGCCCAGGAATTCCTGGAAGATTACCGGAGGAAACATGGTTGAGGACATCCAATTCATGACCCGTCAGGAACTCAAGAACGAGGTCACTCGCTTGAGGAACGGCATACGTGAACATCGTGACGCCCACGGGAACGCTCGATGCCATATCAACAACACGAAGCTCTACGCAATGCTTCCTGAGACACGTCCTTACGACCCCATGGACGTGCCTCGTACAGAGTTCCTCAAGAACTGTGAAATCTTCTATGACGAGGAGACCCGATGAAGTTCAACATCGTTTTCCTGTTACGCGGACCAGCGGGCACTGTCCCTGCACCTAACAACACGAACCCGGTCGAAGCGAAGAACATGAAGGAACTTCTTGAACTACTCGCACCACATGTCCCAACTGGTGGACAACTCGGTATTGAATGTGTAGGTATCGAGATCAAACAAGTTCATGAACCAAAGGAATACGTCTTCAAGAGAGGCGAATTGAAAGAGGTAGTTGAGAATGAGCGAGATCAAGCCGACACTCGGCGAAGCACCACCGTTGTCCCCGCCCCACAAATCCACACTCCGGGACAAACAAAGCCGCCACCTAATCCACCTAAATGGTCACCTCCTATGTGCGGTGGACACGGAGACATCGGGACTGGACCCGGAAGTCCATGAGATATGGCAATTCGCATGTCTCCCGCTCGATTCGTTCTTCCGGCCTTGCAGGGATATTAACCCGTTTGAATTGAAGTTGAAACTCAACAAACCTGAGACCGTGGACCCAAATGCGATGACACGGGAACAATTTGTTGCGGTTCAACTCAAGGGAGTGGAACAGGAGATCGCGGCCGACCTGTTCGAGGAATGGGTGGAACGTCTGCAATTGCCCGATAACAAACGCATTTGTCCCCTGGCTCACAATTGGCCATTTGACAGGGACTTTCTCATAGCATGGTTGGGCCGCTTACGCTTCAACCACTTGTTCGATGCTCGTTATCGGGATACGATGTGCTGCTCACTGTACGCAAATGATCGAGCGGATGCTCACATAGAGCAAGTACCCTATCCGAAGCAAACGCTCGGATCACTTGCAGTTCGACTGTGCGTCGATAACCCGATGGCACACGACGCGATGAACGACTCCATGGTTACTGCGGAAGCATACCGAAAAATGCTGTCGGAACTGTTCTAGGGCCAAGGTCCCTTGCATGTTTCGTTGCAACCATTGACACAGAGCTCCGGGTTCACTTTTATACCCTTTAAGGTACAGAAGTCCCGGAGCTTATTTCTGCCACTCACATGACAGAAATACTCCTGGTTGAGTTCTCTGTGCGAGCATGTGCAATAATTCATTACGAATTGGAATGGGTCCATTTCGTCTTGCGTGTAGCCTGGAATGACTTCAAGAGGGAGTTTCTCTCTTGGTTGAAAAATTAGTCTTCCATCAGACTGTTTCCTTGGCATTTTAATTTCCCCATTACTCCATCCACACGGGCACTTGCATAAAGTATTTCTTAACGCCAGCAGTGGTAGAATACTCTCCTACAAGTGCCATTACTCCTGCGGGAATCGTCTCATCCCCATCTATTTGAAGTTGGTCACAGGACACAACTTTCTCCTCTTCTCCAACCAAGATTTTAACCTGATAGGTTCCTCCTGAACCACTCAAAACCTCACCACGATAGACACCAGGTTTGCCTCCACCGAGTAGGTACTTGAACGATGTAACAATTACTCGGTTCGGGTTCCTTGGGTCACGCTTACGGCTTGTAACATAAAACACATTGACAACATCACCAACCTTGAAAGGCTCAGTTGGGTCAAACGGTGCAACAGTTGTGGGAACAGGGTCTTTAGTCCTTCCATAAGGATAAACATTTACTCTGTATCCAGTCCCAACAACTGCGATGACAACACCCGGTAGTGTTCTGTTTTCGCCCTGCACAAGTGGAACGGGAGGCACTACTCTTGGAACAACAATTCTTCGACCACGCGAATCGAAGATTGGCCGTCTACTTGGATCAGTGTTCACCTGAGGAACGATAGTGATGCTGTTGTCAACTTCCTGTGATCCTGGGTTCGGGTTGCCATCACTCGGTCGAGTGCGTTCCTTCTCTTTCTTAACCGTGGTCTTACCCTTAATCGGGACCTGCTTCGGCGACGCATGATTGATCGGTGCCAAATCACCGATAGCATCCTTTCCAGGGGCAAAAGTGTCCTCTACCGGAGCATAGATAATGAGTTCATTATCCACTGGCCAGGCAAAGTTGTACTTCGTCATTTCACCAAGACGTACTGGCAACCAGACCGTGAAAGACATTGTTCTTGCATCCGTATCGATTTGCACATTTTGTACGATACCTGTCACAGGGCCATAACAGGCATAATTGTTTGTGAAATTGATTGTCACAGCATCGAAACTTTCAATGCGTAACTTGTGCAATGGCGTCTTGAACTGGACTAATTTCCATGTATTGGAGTTCCTGATAATCCAGAATGTGGCAGCAAGATCAACGGGTTCTGGGTTGCAATAGATGTACCAGTCGGTGGTTTGTTCGTGGAGTCCGTATTTTCCGATGTTATTCCGAAGAATAATCTTGTTCGGACTCTGTTGAGTGTAAGACACCTTGTATTCTGCGGTGAGTTTGGTAAGCAAGCTCTCCGTGTCTGTGTGATGGATCTCAAGTGAGCCATACACGATGTCAGACTCGCTAATAGTTTCAACCGGGCTCGGTTCATTGGGTAAGTACCTAAAATAGAAGACTTCGTTCTTGAGCCAGATGGCACACCGGGCTTGATACGAAATCTCCTGGAGGACGGTTAAGAGATTCTTTCTGTCAAAGAGAGTGAAATTACTTTGAAACGGATTGACAGCCGCTCGCGTTTCGTAGAAGGTCGTTGCATCAATGGAAAGGTTCGGGGCGTATGTCTGAATGAGCCATGCAAGCTGGTCACAGGTGTTCGACCCTATTGGTGAAACCAAGTCGATGAAGAGTTCATCATCCCAGCCCTCGTCTTCATAGTACGACAATGGCTTCACAAGAGTGATAATGGTTGCCGTAATCGTGCCATAGTTCACGTAACTGATGGCGTAGTAATTCGTTGGAACAGGTGTCAGAATCTTTGCTTGTCCGCGTACCTGATAGGCATTGACACTGAGGATTGTCACAGGTAGCATCGACACGAGATACCGCACCGGCATAGACGTAAGAATCTGTATCGTTTGTCCAGCGGGAATCCACAGCCATCCAGGTGCCGTTTTAGCAGCATTAGGATCAACGACGACATCGATGCTGTCCCCTTTATCACCATCTGCCTCAGCACGAATGTAATTGTTGATATTGAAACGATCACCAACCATCGAACCATTGAAAGTCACTCCGCTGAGCTTGATGCTCATCGGAATACCTTGCGGGAACAAGTTACCGTTATGAACACCAAGTGATGATCGGTAACGAGCTTCCTGATCTTCCTTTTGTTGCTCAAGTTCACTACGCTGTTGGTACAGGTCCGTAATCTGTGCCCAAATTGCCTGGGAACGGATTCCCATTTCATGAAGATTATCTAATCGTGCATTGACGTACTCCAACCCGTAAGGATCACTTGGGAAATCCTCATGGTCGTGGAAAATGCCAAATGTACCATACTGCTCGTCATGCTGGTGGAGGTCTTCAAGATACTTCTCCCATTCCTCACGGTACATGTCGGCATTTTGCTTGTGTAGTTCGGCAGCTTGGACAAAAATCAAGTCATACATTTGCTGATCGAGTCCCTCGTCCACAAGACCGATACTGTCGGTCACTGTGCCGGTAGGGATTGGTTCGATCTGCAACGGACTCACTTGAGGACTAGTGCCGAAACACAATGGCCACGCTTTGCCGATGAGGTCTGCCGGTATATTGGAAAATTGTCCTTCCTCAGGTGAGAAGCCGACTTCGGCATCCTCGATTTTGGAGACGATTTCAAATTCAATTGTCCGTTCAGCCGCACTCCAGACAATTGGTGTGTTAATCTGTCCGACGAAAAGAATGAAAGCATCCGATAGTGGCAACTCACTGAACCACTGGTAGACTTTCACTTTTCGTTTGTGAATATCACAGGTATCATAAATCGCCTTGATCGATCCATCGGTATCATCCAACTTGACACTAACTGACGACGAGTTACTACTGCCAGAGATATTGACCACATCTTCGACATCACCCAAATCAATAATTTTGCCTTGCACGTTCAACGGTTGGAATTGCCGATCACAGTAGAACGTACTCTGGAACCCGTTCCAGAAGATTTCGAGTAAGATTAAGGGTTCGCCGCCCTTTTTCTTCAAAATCGTCGAAAGGGCAAGAGGCGAAATGTTTCTCATACCGGTACTCCCTGAAATTCAAATTCGCAATTGAAACCGCCACAAGAAACCTTATCCTCGCGGCCCGACTGTGTGATAGGAGTCTCTGGGGTGATGATGAACCCAGTCCATACGACACCCTCATGATCCGTTAGCGTAATATCTTGTCCGAGTGTCGCGTCCAAGAACGCGAGGAACTCCTTGGCTTTTGTGTTCGACAGATTGACGAAACTGAACTTCAAGATTTCAGTTTTTGGCCAACTCGGATGAGCCCAGATAATCAAATCACCCGCACGTGAATTACGCTGGACCCTGGAAAGCTCAATTGAGTCTGTATTACCGAACCGTGGCACTTTAAGTGTCAGCGACCATGAACCATAGGTCAGAATGACCGGAGTATGGACCGGAACAGCCGGAACCACAATAACGGGCTGTAGGCTATTGGCCTTATAAACAGAAGCCGCATGTGCCATGACCAGGGTTGAGGATGTGACACCGCCCAACTCCTTTGTAACCGTGGCCACTTGGTTAATGGTAAGTTGACCGTATGCTCCGTGTGCCACTCCAGGAGTTACGCCAGTATTGGCGAAGCCTATTACGGACGTAGCACTAACGGGAATAACTCGTTTGCCAGCCTGCGAGAAACTCAGCAAGTTACTGGCAGAAACTTCAATGGCTCTACGTGCTGCATCAGTGAACGCAAGAAGGCTCTCGGCTGAGAGAAGCACTGTGCGGTTATAGACACTCCCTTGAGTGAAATTGATTTGGTTTGCAACAGTGACATTGATATGGTTGTGTCGTGCAACCTGAGTAAACGTAATGGTACTATCGGCCGCTTTGGTCGCCACTGGCAACGACCCAGCACCGGAATTGAAGTTCAGGGCACTTTGGGCAGAGACAATGATGTCGGCCATAAAATACTCCGGGGAGTGTTACTCCCCGGAGTTCCTTGGTTAGCAGGAAACGGTGTAGGTGACTTTCAGCGAGTCGCCGTTGGACACCGGAACGTCGGCCGCAAACAAGGCCGTCGCCCAAAGTTTTCCAGTCGTACCGGCCTTGGTATTGACGCTCGTTGCGAAAATACCCTTGACAGTACCAGTCGCATTGATGTCGAAGGTTGCTGCCACGGAGTTGGTTGTCGATTGGGCTGCCGCGTTACCGCTGCCCCACGCGACACGAGTCGCCTGAGTGTAGCCGGTGAACTCGGTCCAACCACTGTGGCTGTTCATCACGTCAGTCGCGGCCAGGGCCGTGTACGAGACCAACGAAATGAGGCCCAGGAACCAACTGTTGTTCGCAACGACGGTGCCGTTGTTGAACATCACATCGAGGATGAGATTCTTCCCTTCGTTGGTAATGTCATTCACGGTGTCGTGAATGCCCAACAGAAGCCCATCCTTGTTGTACTGAAACATTCGGATCGGGTTGTGGAAGAGGAGCTTGCTGTTGGCTCCACGCTTCCCGAAGCCCGGACGAGTGGCATGACGGAGGTTGAGGGCAGAGCCGACACCACCATCAAAGCCCGCGGGCACATTGCTGACGATCGAACTGTCGTACATGGTTACTCCTTAGATTGAACCACGCCGTATCTGACGGCGAAGATGTTTGTAGACTGCACGGGCCGTCTCCGCACTGTCCTTCCCTCGCGGGACATTGATCGTGATATCACCCACGTTAGTGGTGACCGCTCCGCCTTGTGAAAAGCCTCGCGGCTGTCTGAATGACCCTCGGTTGATGGCAACCAAGGTAGAGTAAAATTTACGGGTTGCATCGGCCTTGATAATCATTTCACCGCCACGAGCGGCAATAAGTCTATCGTCCGGGCCGTGACTATTGAATCGGCCTCCAATGAGCCCGCCTTCGGCAAGTCCTTCTACTGGACCAAAATCCCCACCGACACCTTGGAAGTCTTGAGGTCTTGGTGCAGCAGGACCAACGACAACAGCAGCACCACCTTGCAATCGTTGCAAGGCCTCGGCCATTTGTTTAATAGCAGCAGCAGTCTCACGAAGACTGTCTGTCGCTGGATTCAACCCGGCTGCGATATTTCGTCCGATATCTCCGGCCGCAATTGCAACAGCGTTAAGATTGGTGCCAACACCACCAATTCCGCCAGCCATGCCTTGGACTTGTAGGTTCACTCGGGTGAGTGTATCCTCTGCCGTTTGTATGCCGGTTGTAGTAACTCCAATGCGTTCACGTCCCTCACGCAGACGTGTTAGTTGCTCTTGGGCTTCGGGAGTTAATTGTACCTGATTAAGGTCTCTACCAGATTGACTTGCGTCATTGAATCGTGTTTGACGACGCAACAACTCTTCATACAATCTTTCTACTTCCCTTAGTTTTGCAGCATAAGCCTCCATGTCCGCTGGAGCTTGCGAATTGGCTGCTGCAACACGAAGACGTTCTGCCTCCGCTGCCGCCGCTTTAAGTGCATCATTTGTGGCGATAATTTGAGCACGTTGCTGGTTCCAAGGAGCACCTTGGAACGTACCCAGATGTTGACCCTGAGCATCACCGCGTGCGATAATTCCGAGATTGGAACCACCTGAGGCAAGTGCTTCTCGTCTGGAGGCATTGTTATCACGAAGAGCTTGAGCGGCTTGGTCACGGCTTGCAATCAAATCTTCAAAGGCTTTCTTGATTGCATCCTCACGAGCCTTAGCTTCGGCAGCGATTCTCTCTCGTGTGAGTTGTGCAGCGATAGCATTCCGTTGCTCACCGATACGTCGCTCCACATCCCGCATAGCTTCTTCGGTTGCTCGATGATTCTGCAACTGTGCTTGCAATGCAACCAGTCTCGCTTGAGTGACTGCACCACCTAACTGCAAAACTTGTTCAGGTGTAAGCGTTCCTTCGGTCAAACCTCTTTGGATAGCTGAGGCTTGGTTCTGACCAATATCACGCTGCAAGCGACCCATTTCCGCTTGCGTAAGCGTAATAGGAGCCAGAGCCGCACGAGCCGCTGCTGCTAGACGATTGAATTCTGCCTCTGCGTTTGCGAGACCTTCTGGTCCCCTGAACTGTGGAAGCAATTCGCCCTGGGTATTCGTGACAGAGAACTCAGCCAATGCACGGGTCGATGAAGTAATTTGCCGTTCGCGGGCTCTTTCGAGGTTAAGCAATGCCCGGCTCTCGGCTTCGATCCGAACCTGCATATTCTGAAAGTTACGTTCCATCTCTGCCTGGGTGTTGTTTACATCATCCAGGTTTCGACGCAAACCCTCCGTATCAACACGGAAGATAAACGTACCACTTCGTCCGCCGGCACGAAGATTGAATTCAAAAATACGTCGTTGTTGTTCAGTTTCCAGATTGAACTGTTGCTGAGTCAAACGTTTAATTTCTTCAAACTTTCTTCGAGCAGATTCAATACCTGCTACATCTCCACGCCGACCAGCTTCAACAGCCTCCTCTTCCAAGGTCGCGATGCGTTCGGCGATCAACGCGACTTGCTGGTTCTTGACAATTCGTTCCGCAGACAGTTGATTAGCTGCCTGTTGCTGTTCGACAGGATTCTTGAATGCTTGAACATTCGAGACACCTCTGCCGAGTATATTCAGACGTTCCTGGAAGAGCGTGTTCCCAATCTCATCACGGAATTTCTGAATTTCTTTAGCACTGTCGCGAACACCTTGACGTGCCGCTCGCATCCGTTGCTCAAGTTCGCTGATCTTGTCCTTGATCTCATCTGCGGCGACACCAAGGGCTGCCCTGAGGTTGTCAGTCGATGAAGTCAAAAGATTTCGACCTTCGTTTCGCAGTCTGACGGCCGTTGCCGTGATCGGCTGTAACAGACTTAAGAAACCACGTTCCGCTGCCTGACTCTGGGTTACAAATGCAGCCCGTTGAGTACTAAGTGACGTGTCCAATGCACGCATTTGGCGTTCGTCAATTCTTGCCCGATTCTCAAGGGTCCGATTAAGTGCCTCAGCCGCGTCCCTGGCAAGAAGAAACTTATCAATCAAGATCGTGGCAGCACCGATAATAGCACCGATACCTGCGGAAAGTGCAATTGATTTAAGAGAAATTCCCAAACCGGCACTTGCACTTGCAGCGGTGTTCGTTGCACTCGTCACTCCATTGAGACCATTGATATGCTTATTGATCCTTGCACTCATCTGAGTGCCAAGAGAGATTCCAAAAGCATCGTTAATGAATTTGACAGCCGCAGTCGCAAACTCCATTGACTTAAGAACACCAACGTAGGTCCCTCCAAGGAGAATCAACGTGGTCAGCGATGGCAGAAACGGAGTAATCGTAGCGACAATCTTGGAAATAATACTCGCAAACTGCAAACCAACAGCCGTCAAATCAGACAGTGTTTGAATCAATTTAAGAGCGAGCTTATCAAGACCTCCAAAAGGTTCGCCAATCTTGAGCAACGCTGCGGTGAGTTTCGGGCCAAAGTTGGTGGTCATCTCAGTCAGGATGTTGTTCATCTGACTTCTGAATTTCTCACCAACATTCGCTGCTTGTCGTTGACCAGCCGCGTCAGCTTGTCCCTGGATGTTTGGGTCACTCAATTGAGCAATATCCCCTTCGATATTGGTGCCGCTTTGAAACAGACCAATACCTCGACGACCACGGATGTTGGGGAAGATTTCACTGACACTGATACCAACCTTCTGGGCTTCCGCCAAGATGGCACGCAAAGCCGCTGGGAAGCCTCCTCTGAGACGGATGAGTGTTTCAGCCGAAGACACGTTCAATCGCTCAAACACGGTTGCCATTGCAGCCGACGGCTTTTCCAATCCTTGGAAGATACCACTCAACTGAGTCTCAGCTTCGGACAGTGGCACACCTGCCCGCGTGATAGCGGTCAAGGTTCCACCGACTTCCTCAAATGAGACACCTAACTGTGCCGCGACCACGTTCACACGGCCCATTGTACTCTGAATGTCTTCCAAACGGAAACGACCGAGGTCAACCATTCGGAAGAACTGGGCACCCAGTCTACCAGCTTCACTGATTGGAAGATTGAAGGCATTAATTGCACTCGACAGAGCGTTAACCGCAGCTACCGCACTTGAAGACGTAGTACGAGCCAGTTTCAGGGCTTCGGTCATAAACGAGAAATCGCCAGCCGTCTTAATGATCTGGTTCGACAACGCTTGGTACACGGCCTCAGCAACGTCACCGGGCGGTTTGTTGAACTGGATTGACAACTGCCTAATCTGGTCATTGAACCCTTGGAAACTGATCCCTGTACGGTCACCAATAGTCAGAATTTCACCTAGAGACTGTTGAAACTTATTGGAAGCGTCAACAGATTGGGTGAAATCCGTAATCAAGTTACCGAGTACACGGTGGATGACTTGTGCCTGAATCAGCCGTGCAACGTGAGACAACCCAAGGAGTGCTCCTCGCGTGAGTGTTTTCTGTGCCTCATCAGCCCGCTTAGTTGCCTCTTGAATCTGGTGATAGCCAATAGCGACTTGTTGGAGCTTGGATAACAGGGCCGGTGGAACCGGAGGAAGTCCACCACCGCCACTAGCGGTAAAGAGTTTTCCAGAACCGACAGGATCGCTGACAACCTTTTCAAACACAGTTTTCAACTGTGCCATGGTCAGAGTACCCTTTTTTGCAGTTTCAAAAAGGTCTCTTAACTTACCTTGAAACGAGATTACTTGGGACTCATTGGCCCTACCACCGAATTGAAACCTAGAACTAACATCACGGGTGAATGCCGAAAACTCCTGGGCCGTTGAACCCGGAGGTGCCACTTGTGTTTGTCGCTTGGCTTCTCTAAGTTTGATCTGGAACTTGTCCAAGAGGATGATAGCATCCTGCATCTCTTTGCGGAGACCAACTTCACTCCCTGGAGTGCCACCCTTCCGTAATTGGTTCTGTATCTGGCTGAGAGTTGTCGAGGCTCCTGTGAGGTCCTGGGCGATTGCCTTCGTGATTTTCTCATGGACTCTCGTAAGATCGGCCTGGAGGTTCGGTGTCAACTTGGTTGTATCGAGGCCACGAAGTCCAACGAACTTGTCAGCTTGGCTACTGGCCTTGAACTTGTCTTGGAGTTTTTGAAACTCGATAGTCTCCTTCTTCATGTCACGAATCTTATCCGTCGCGACAGTGATAGTTGAATTGAGTTTTTCAAAAGACGTGACAGTTTGGCCACTAATCTTTTGGGAAACTTGTCCCCAATTCTCAGTTAGAATCTTGCCATCAGTCGCAAAGGTTTTGATGACCTCTCCAACTTTTTCCTCTGCCTTGTTAAACTTGAGAAGTGTAGTGACACTATCCCCCACAACAGTATTAAGTGTATTGAAGAAATTGTAGACAGCACTTTGACCGGCAGCTAGTCCACTTGTGTCAACGCCGATTGTGTTTTGTGTAAAATTAGGCATCACCTATCCCTTGATTCTGTTTGGATATTGTCTTACCATTTCTACCGACCGTAACCCTAGTTGAGGAAATATATTTATCGATTGCTGGTAACCGTTTCAAACCAACTTCAACGAGATACTTATTAAAAGCCTCTTCACCAATTTGAAAACTCTTCCACGGTGTGTTGCGTATCTTCGAGTTAGCTTGAAGTTCATTTATACTGTAGTAAATGACTGACACACCATAATGAAAAAGATATTTGCCACCAAAATTAGTGAATACTTTTGCTGGCGGTGTTGAAAATCTCCGAGCCGCCTCCGGTGTCTTCAACGTAGTCGAACCGGACTCGTGATGATAGAATTCTCTCAACCGAGGCTTAATCAGTCTAGCTTTTCCACGCCGTTTCTCCTCTCGCTTGAGAAAAGCCCCACGGTTCGTGGCAGCGGAAAGACCAATTGCTGTTGTTAAATTCAAAAGAGTGCCCGCCGCGAATCCAGTGCGGACGGGCACCTGAGCTACTGCCGCACGATACCAAGCTCGTGCGGCATTTCGCATTTCAAGTTGAATGGCCGTATCGAATGCTGCCGAGAATTCCTTACGTTTGAATTCAAAGGTATGCAGCGTAGCTTTGATAAACATTAGAACCTCGACATTCCTACTTTGGCCATAGCTTCGTTCAACTCCATCTCCTCATGCTCCCGAACCTGGGAAAATGCGACGAGTTGGGCTTGTGCCCAAACGCCGCAGTTATCCCAGGACTTATTCACACCAGGAGGTAGTACACCAAATCGTTCGCAAGCGGCCCAGATTCGGTAGTCCTGGGTCCGCCCCTCCTTTAAGATTGTGGGAGGGGTTCGGGTTCCACTTGCGTTCGTGCAAAAGACTCGCGTGCCGCCTGGATTTTCGTTTCATCGAGGCAGTTGGCGATCATGATGCCCTGAATGACGCGGTTCGTCTCAATTGAGGAGAACCCGGCATTCTTGAATTCCTCTTCGAACTTGAGCCAGCTTTCCGGGTCTGTGAGCTTGATGAGGTCAAACTCAAGACCCGGTGTGCCGAGCAGAAGGGACTTGATAAACAAGTAGTATTGCTGCTTCTTGTTGTAGTCCTCCATCATACCGATATAGATTTTATCGGTCAGATCGGGGACTTTCTCGCCGCCCTTCTTAATCATGTTCTTGGGCGTCGGCATCTTGACCATCCCCTTGAACTCATCATAGTCCAAGACCGCCTGTGCCTTGAACACAACTGGCGGGTCATCCCCACGAGGGATGATGATGGTTTCGATACACGACCCCGCAATCACTTGTCCATTGATCTTCATACACTCACTCCAATGAGTCCTGTTTCCAGCATCAGGACGGGTTAGGTCGGACGGGTAACGGTGGGCTCGATGACATTGCACTTGCCGGTCATCGAGATTGTTGCAGCCTTCATGTCAAAATCGAGTTGCTCGAACCGGAAGCCGGGGAAGAAGTACAACTCGTTCTCGATGTCAAGGCACGGAGGATCGTAGAGGATTTCCACGTCCAACGAGAAGGGACGGCACGTATCCGGATCGGACGAGACCCAATTGGCCGCTTGCCCACGCTGCTTGAGTGCATCAATGGGAGTCGGTGGATCACCCGACGGGGACCGGAGAAATTCCCAGGACATTTCGAGCTTCAACTCCAAGGGCTCTTGATCGCCGTCGCGGACTTCGTTCAAAAGACCTCGGTCGAGGGTGTATTCGCGGGCGTGCTTCTCGGTCCACGAAGCATTGCCCTCGCCCACAGTGATTTCGAGTTCGTGTGGCTGGAGGGTAATGACCGCAGCGTCCAAGACAGCACCGGTGAGACCCGGCGTAAAAGTAATACTGGTCGTATTACTCAACGTCTCAGTGTGGGCGGTAATCATGTGCGTTGCGGTGCTTCCGACAACCTTGAAGAAGTCGAAATCCACGACTGCACCAGTGAAACCGCTCACAATCATGGTTGTTGCACCAAGGGCGTAGTTAGCCACATTGGAGACGATCGGCGAGCCGAGCGTGGGTGCATAGCCATCTTTGAACTTGACTTTGCACTTTTTCAGGTCCAATTTACTCATGTGAGTGTTGTCCTCATTCAGTTTTGAGGTCCATTCGATAATGGCCCTCGACTGTGGATTGGGTTAACTTGATATCCGTCTCAATCTGACCGAAGTTAGAGACGATAATCGCCTCCCTTTCCTCAGTCTGGATTTGGAAACACCCAAGCTGGGCTTGGTTATCGAACTCCCCGTTCCCTAGGCGGAAGACGGGTATTTCAGTTCTGAATGCGTCATAGATTATACCCACACTTCTCTCATGTGAGTAGAAATCTTGCGTACTCAGGTTTGTGGCAACCAAAAGGTTCACTTCAATGCGGTGTGTCCAATAATTGTTACTTGGCTCTTTTGAGAACGGTCCGTCAAGACGGAATTCGGCCCATTGAGGCAGTTTTGTAACAACCCGACCTTCCTGGTCAATGTACGGCGTTCCTTCAAATTTCAAATGCAATCCACCGTCCTTGTCCACAAGCTGCTGAAAAAACTTTAGGACGGATGCTTTGATCCAACGCGGAAGATGCCTCGTCAGGGTTCTTTGCATTAGTTACCTCCTTGAACTGGGTTCAAGTTGGATACAACTGTCTCATCAAGAATCTGGAATGGTGGAGTTCCTTCCGTCTCCTTTGCTGTGATGAGATAACCAAGATTTTCGGTGATCGCCTCGACCTGACGCAATACATAGTAATGACGATCGTGTACGATGTAGTCTTCATGCATCAGAACAAAGTTCTTCGGCAAATCAACCCCATCCACGATCATGAGTCTTGTATCAACGTCATAGTGGCCTCCATAGGCGAAGTTTTTGTTTGCGGCGATATAAGAAAGATCGTATGAAAACTTCCTCAAGAGAGCCGAAGGAAGAATGACAGCCTTCCGTACATCTAGCCTCAAACGCTCACTGTTGTATTTTCCAGTATCCACGTCCACGCTTTGAGACTTGAAACGATAGATGGATATTGGATAACCATAAGCTCGCTTGAGCTTATAGATAACTTGCTTCACGAATGAAAGCTGATTCATCTCGTCTCCTCAAAGGCCCCGCACCGCACTCAATAGAGTGCAGTGCGGAACATTGATCTCTTAGCCGAGCAAAACGGCTCCGAGATTAACATCGAGGACCGCCGTGCCGAACAGAAGGTCGATAACGACCTTGGTGGACTGGGCGTCGATGTCGTACTGCATGGTCACGCGAACGGACAGACCGTTCAAGCTGACCACGGCCGAACGAGCACCGGTCCCTGGCAGCGGGGCCGACAACGGACGGGAAACGAAAGCCAACGCATTCCGGTGGAAGGCGAAGTTGTATTCGCCGCCTCCGCCGAGGACCACGATGGCATTGTCCGCGATGCCCGCAACGAGCGGACGATCGACTTGGATGCTGGTCGTCGAGGGCTGTCCGATGACGGTGTACAAGTTCGTATCGGCGGTGCCGAACTGAACGAGTTGACCGACTTGCGGAGCCGCGGTGAAGCCATCAACGGCAATGTAGCCATCGTAGCCAGCCGGGTAGCCAGTAGCACCCCACGCCAAAGTCGTAAGACTCTGATTGACAGCACCCGGAGTCGCGGACGAAACCACGGCATTGTCAACCACAGCACTCGCAAGAGCCGGGCTGATCGTGATCTGCGTGGTATTGCCCAAGGTTTCCGTGTGGGCGGTAACGCGGTACAAGCCCGCGGCACCAGCGATGCTCACGTGAGCACCCGTCACAACCGCACCCGTGAAACCGTCAACCGCCAAAACGGTTGTACCAGCGGGGTAGCCAGCCATCAGGTTGATGGCACCGGCGATATTCGTACTGAGGCTCGTGGAGATCGAGCTCAT
>Ga0184629_10000639_pt1 | contig 15398 bp, 14 predicted proteins | sample PLM4_32_b1_FD_133158 | JGI IMG/M metagenome (GOLD analysis project Ga0184629, IMG submission 133158) | Groundwater sediment microbial communities from an aquifer in East River, Colorado, USA - PLM4_32_b1 | ecosystem: Environmental > Terrestrial > Soil > Riparian zone | place: USA: East River... | reverse complement strand
GAGGGCGGGTCCGGTCACTACGAGCTGATCTGGTCGAGCGTTTGCAAGACGCGGAATTTCCTGATCGAAGATCTTGGGGGAGAGGGGCGCTACACCCCGGAGCGCTGGCGGCGAAGGCACTACGCCAACACCCCGCGCGAGCTGACCCTGGCCCCGGGCACTTTCGTGTTCCGTCCCGGATTCACGGAAGAGGGCATCCGCACGCACGGAGCCAAATACGGACCCATGCTGTGGCACCCGGTGAAGGGCTGAGGGCGCGAGTTACTGCACGTAGACGTACTTGCCGGCCTTCCACACATACAGCTTGTAGCCCGGAGCTGTGACGTCCCCCTTGGCGTTGAAGCCGATGCGACCCAGCACCGTGTCGAACGGGTTCGCCTTGAGCGCCGCGCTGACGCGAGCGGCGCTGGTCGTACCGGCTTTCGCCGCCGCCTGTGCCCAGGCCTGCACCGCCGCATAGGTGTAGAGCGTGTAAGCTTCGGGCTCATAACGGCGGCTGCGGAAAAACTGCACCAATTGCGCATTGGCAGGGTCGAGCCGCGGGTCCGGCGTGAACGTGATCAACGTCCCCTCGCCCGCCGGTCCGGTGATCGACCAGAACTCATCGGTCACCATCGCATCGTTGCCCACCAGCAGCGTCAGCACGTTCTGTGCGCGCATCTGGCGGACGATCAGTCCGGCTTCCGCGTGGTAGCCGCCGAAATAGATCACGTCGATCCGCGCCTGCTTCAGCTTCGTCACCAGCGGCAGATAATCGCGCTGGCCGGCCACGATGGAATCGTTCAACGTCTCCTTCATGCCGCGCGCGTTCAGCGTGCGGCGGAATTCGTCGGCGAGTCCCTTGCCGAAGGTCGACTTGTCGTCCACCACCGCCACGCGCTTGCCCTTGAAGTGCTCGGCCACATGGATCGCGGCGAGCGGCGCCTGCTGATCGTTGCGGCCGCAGACGCGAAACACATTCGAAAGCCTGCGCTCCGTCAGCTCGACCGCAGTCGAGGCGGGCGTGATCTGGATGATGCCCGACTCGGCATACACGTCGGACGCCGGGATCGACGAGCTCGAGCAATAGTGGCCCGCAACGAACACCGCGCGCTTCGCCGCCATGTCGTTGGCGACGCTCACCGCCTGCTTCGGGTCGCAGGCATCGTCGCCGATGACGAGCATCAGCTTCTGATTGAGGACGCCGCCCGCTGCGTTGATGTCCGCGACCGCCTTCTCCGCCCCGCGCTTGAACTGCTCGCCAAAGGCGGCATTGCTGCCGCTCATGGGCCCGGCGACACCGACAACGATATCGGCTTCGGCTGCCGTGACGGCGAAGACGAAGATGGCGGAGAGAAGCGAAATCCGGAGCGTGCTCATGCGCGCAGCATAGGGCCTGACAAGCAGCGTGCAATGGCCGTCGCTCAGATGGTCCGGGCAACGCCGGTCACATTGCCTTCAAGATAGGCGGAGCGGATCGCCGGATCGTGCAGCAGCTCCGCACCCGTGCCCTGTTTCGCGATCGTTCCGTTGACCATGACGAACCCCTTGGTCGCGAGCAGCAGCGCCTGGAACGCGTTCTGCTCGATTAAAAGGATCGTGGTCTTCCTCTCGCGGTTGATCGCGCGGATCATGTCGAACACCTGCCGCACCAGGATCGGCGCGAGCCCAAGCGAAGGCTCGTCCAGTAACAGCAGCCGCGGGCGGCTCATCAGCGCGCGCCCGATCGCCAGCATCTGCTGCTCGCCGCCGGAAAGCGTGCCGCCGAACTGGCGCAGCCGCTCCTTGAGCGCGGGAAACAGGGTCAGCACGAATTCGAGATCGGACGCGAAATGCGATGGCGCGCCCGCGAACGCACCCATCTGGAGATTTTCCAGCACCGACATACGCGGGAAGATGCGCCGACCCTCCGGCACCAGTGCGATGCCGCGCTTCGGCAGCTCGAACGTCGGCACGCGCGTGATGTCCTCGCCCTCGAACAGAATCGCGCCCGACGATGCCGGCACGCGACCGCAGATGGTCATCAGCAGCGTTGTCTTGCCTGCGCCGTTGCCGCCGATCACGCACGCGACCTGACTCGTTGCGATGTCGAGATCGATCCCGTGCAGCACTTCGATACGGCCATAGCCCGCGCGCAGATTTTGGACCTGGATCATCTTGCCCCCGCGATGCTTTCGCCGGGGCTGGGGCCCAGATAGGCGCGTATCACCGCCGGGTCGGCGCGCACCGACGCGGGCGATCCTTCGGCGATGCAGTGTCCGTGGTCGAGCACCACCACATGATCGGAGATGCGCATCACTACGCCCATGTCGTGCTCGATCAAGAGTATCGTCACGTCGTAGTCGCGCCGGATCTCGAGCAGGAGCTCGGTCAGTTCGTAGCTTTCGCGCGGATTGAGTCCAGCAGCGGGCTCATCGAGACATAATAGCGATGGACGAGCACACATCGCGCGCGCGATCTCGAGACGACGCTGCGAGCCATACGGCAGGCTGCCCGCGGGCTCGTTGGCAATATCGAGAAGACCCAGTCGATCCAGCCAATGCAGCGCGTTGTTGCGCGCCTTGCTCATTGCGCCGCGATAGCGCGAAGAGCCGAGCACCGCCCCTAAAGGATTCGCGGTCTTCCACTCGATGTCCGCGTGCTGCGCGACGATGAGGTTCTCGAGCACGCTCATTCCGGCGAAAAGCCGTGCGTTCTGGAACGTCCTGATCACTCGTGCTTCGCGCGCGATGCGATAGGCTGGCATGCGATCGAGCTCGAACACCTTGCCGCGATCACGCGACAGCTTGAGCTTGCCGCTCGTGGGCCGGTAGAACCCGGTCAAACAGTTGAACAGCGTCGTCTTGCCCGCGCCGTTCGGACCGATGATCGCGGTAACCTCGGACGTGCCCGCTCGAAACGAGAGATCGGAAATCGCGGTCAGCCCGCCAAAGCGCATCGTGAGGCGCTCGACGTCGAGCACAGCGGATGTGCTGGGGCTCATCCGAGCGTCCCTTTGAGCAACACCGACGGACGCCGCCGTGTCGTCAGTCCGCGCGGCCGCCACAGCATGATCAGCACCATGGCCGCGCCGAAAGCCACCATGCGGTAGTCCTCGAGCTCGCGGAACCATTCGGGAAGCCCGACCAGCAGGATCGCTGCGACAACGATGCCCGCTTGGCTCATGCCTCCGAGCACGACGATCGCGAGGATGATCGCGGTTTCGATGAAGGTGAAGCTTTCGGGGCTGACGAAACCCTGCCTTGTCGCGAACAGTGAGCCCGCGATGCCGGCGATGAATGCGCCTAGTGCGAACGCCGAGAGCTTGATCGCGGTGGGATTGAGCCCGAGTGCGACGGACGCGGTCTCGTCCTCGCGCAGCGCTTCCAGACCGCGCCCCAACGGCAGGCGCTTCAGCCGCCATACGAACGCGCCCGCCAGAAAAACGGTTGCGAGCACCAGGCAATAGAGAAAATAGATCCGGTGATCGGCCGAGAACTCGAGGCCGAAATACTCAGCGAAGCTCCTCTGCCCCTCAAGAGGAACGGACGCAAAACTGAGGCCGAAAAAGCTCGGCCGTACGATGCCGGAGATGCCGTTGGGACCGCCCGTCAGCTCGGTCCAATTCACGAGCACCGTGTGTACGATCTGCCCGAAGCCGAGCGTGACGATGGCGAGATAGTCGCCGCGGAGGCGGAGCACCGGAAAGCCCAGCAGCAGACCGAAGGCGGATGCGAGAAGTCCCGCAATGGGCATCGCGGCCCAGAACGTGAGACCGAGATCCTGCGTCAGCAGCGCGTAGGAATAGGCACCCACCGCGTAGAACGCGACGTAGCCAAGGTCGAGAAGGCCTGCCAGCCCGACAACGATGTTGAGGCCGGTCGCCAGCAGCACATAAATCAGGATCAGAGTGGCGCGGTCGACAAGATTGCGCTCCGCGAACGGCAGCAGCGGTAACGTCAGCGCTAACGCAATGACCGCCGCAATCATGAGCGGCTCAAACCATGCGCGAGAAAACACGCGATCAAACTTCACCGGGGGAAGGAAAAAAACCTGACCCAGAAACAGGCGGCCGGATGTGATCGCAATTCGGCCTAAGAACACCGCCACCGCCGCGTACAGCACCCAAAGCAGACGGTACTCGGGTGCCGCACCTTGCGCCGAATCCGAGAGGCGGATGCCAAGCAGGGGGAGGGCCAGCAGCGCCGCGATACCGGCCGCGGCAGCGGCATCCCGCAGCAAATCGAGAATGACGCGCGCCTCGATCTTCGCCGCTTCCATCTCAGACTTTTTCCAGCGCGGGCCGGCCGAGCAGGCCGGACGGTTTCAGGATCAGCACGAGGATTAGGATCCCGAACACGGCAACGTCCTTGTAGGCGCTGCTGAAGTAACCGGACCACACCGCTTCGATGACGCCGATCAGAAGACCGCCCAGCATCGCGCCGGGAAGCGATCCGATGCCGCCCAGCACGGCCGCCGTGAATGCTTTGATGCCGGCAACAAAACCCAGATAGAAATCGATCACGCCGTAATAGAGCGTCACCAGAAGTCCCGCGACCGCGGCAAGCCCTGCGCCGAGTACGAACGTGGCCGAGATCGTGCGGTCGACATCGACACCGACAAGCGCCGCCATGGTCATGTCTTGCTCGGTCGCGCGCATTGCGCGTCCCAGCTTCGTTGCCTGGATGAGCCACGTGAAACCCGCCATCAGCGCGATCGTTACGATGATAATGATTATCTGCATCGCGCTGATCGTGACAGTGAACTCATCCGACGAAGACAGTGTGACCGAGCCCGTGATCAGCGGCGGCAAGACCTTGACGCGCGCGCCTTGCGCGAGCTGAACGTAATTCTGCAGCACGATCGACACGCCGATCGCCGAGATCAGCGGCGCGAGCCTCGGCGCAGTCCTTAAGGGTCGATAGGCGACGCGTTCGACCGTCCAGCCATAGAGCGCAGTGATCGCGACCGTCACGATGAGCACCAGCGCAAGCGCGATCGGCAGCGACGTGATGCCAAGAGCGGACAGCAGAGTGAGGAAGATCAACGCGATGAAGGCGCCCACCATGTAGATGTCGCCATGGGCAAAATTGATCATGCCGATGATGCCGTAGACCATCGTGTAGCCGAGCGCGATCAGCCCGTAGACGGCGCCCAGGCTCACCCCGTTCACGAGCTGCTGGAGGAAATAGTTCATCGGCCGGCCCCCCCTTCATCCCTGGTCCGGTTTCCGGCACCATCCTGAAGCGATTTTGCTCATCGCGACAGACGTTCCTCGTATTCTTTGTGTATCAATGGGTTAGGGCTTCGTTCGACCCTCCTCCCGCCGCCCGAAACGTGTCCGTGTCACAACGCCGCTTGACGGGGGCCGGGGGACTCCCGTTCTCATTTCGCACATGCAGCAAGAAGCTCTCGCGTCTGCGGTAATCGTCCTGGAGCCTGAACGTCGTGCCGAGGCCAAGCCCGGCAGAGACGGCGCTTACGCGCACTACCAGCTCGGCCGCGCCTACGACGAGATGTTCACCGCTGACGGACGCGTGCGCTCGCATTACGCGGATCTCCATCGGCGTGTCGCGGAGCTTTCGCCCGAAGAGCTCCGATTGCGCCAACAGGCCTGCGAGCAATCGTTCTTGCATCAGGGCATCACGTTCACGGTCTACGGCGACAATCAGGCGACCGAGCGGATCATTCCGACCGATCTGTTGCCGCGCATCATCACAGCGGGCGAATGGGCGCGCCTCGAGGCGGGGCTGAAACAGCGCGTTGCCGCGCTCAATTTGTTCCTGCACGACATCTACAGCGACGGGCGCGTGCTGAAAGACGGTCTCGTCCCGCGCAGCATGGTCTACGGATCGAAGCACTATCGCCGCGAGATGCGCGGGCTCACCGTTCCGCACGGTGCGTATGTGAATGTCTGCGGCTCGGATCTGGTGCGGCGCGAAGACGGCATATTCGTGGTGCTCGAGGATAATCTCCGCGTGCCGTCCGGCGTGTCGTACATGCTCGCCAACCGCGAAGTTGTGAGACGCGTGTTTCCGGGGACGTTCAGAAGTACCGGCGTGCGGCCCATCGAGCACTACCCGCAGGATCTGCTCGCAACATTGAAATCGCTCGCGCCATTTCAGGACAACGTGTCGATCGCGGTGCTGTCGCCGGGCGTGTTCAACTCCGCCTATTTCGAGCACGCGTTCCTGGCCCGCCAGATGGGCGTCGAGCTGGTCGAAGGTCGCGACCTCGTCGTTAACGACAACGCCGTCTACGCGCGCACGACATCCGGTTTGAAGCGCGTGGACGTCATCTATCGCCGCATCGATGACGATTTCATCGACCCCCTCGCGTTTCGCCCCGATTCGACGCTCGGCGTGCCCGGCATCTTCAACGCCTATCGTGCAGGGAATGTCGTGTTCGCGAACGCGCCCGGCACCGGCGTCGCCGACGACAAGGCGATCTACGCCTATGTGCCGCGCCTGATCCGCTACTACCTCGCCGAAGAGCCGATCCTTGAGAACGTCGAGACGTTCCTTTGCCGCGAGACACAGGGCCTCTCGCACACACTCGCCAATCTCGACAAGCTCGTGGTCAAGGCGGTCGGCGAATCCGGCGGCTACGGCATGCTGGTCGGACCGCACGCGACAAAGGCCGAACGCGACGCGTTTGCCGAAAAGCTCCGAGCCGATCCCGAGAACTACATCGCTCAACCGACGATCCAGCTTTCGACCGCTGCGTGCTTCACCGACGGCTCGATCGAGCCGCGCCATGTCGATCTGCGCCCCTTCATCCTGAATGGAGAGCACACGACGATCGTTCCCGGCGCACTCACGCGCGTCGCACTCAAGCGCGGCAGCCTGGTGGTGAATTCGAGCCAGGGCGGCGGCTCGAAAGACACCTGGGTACTGAGCGCCTGACATGCTGAGCCGGGTCGCGGACAATCTCTACTGGATGAGCCGCTATCTCGAGCGCGCCGAGCACACCGCGCGACTGCTCGCGGTCAAGCTCGAATCGATGATCGAGCAATCCAAGGAGGATGCCGAGACCTCGTGGCGCCGCGTCGCGACCGCGCTCTCGAGCGAAGCGCATGTGCCCTCCTCGATGACGGACGCCTACGAGATCACGAGTGCGCTCGCGCTCGACCGCCTCAACTCGTCCTCGCTGATCTCATCGCTCAGGTTCGCGCGCGACAACGCGCGGCAGGTGCGCGAGCAGATCTCCACCGAAATGTGGAGCCACCAGAACCGAATCTATCTGCGCCTTGCCCCGGTAACGATGTCCGATGTCTGGGGCGACTCGCCCTCGGCCTTCTTCCGCGACACGGTCGAGCAGCTGCACATGCTGGAAGGTGTCACCAACTCGACCATGCGGCACGGCGAGTCGTGGCGCTTCATCCAGCTCGGCCGCTACATCGAGCGCGCGCAGCTTGTGAGCCGCCTGCTCGATCTGCATTTCGATGCCGTGCCCGGCGCACGCCCGATGCCGCAATATCTCGACTGGATCGTGCTGTTGAAATCGTGCACGGCGTTCGAGGCCTACTGCAAGGTCTACACCGCGAACATCCAGCGCGACCGCATCGCCGAGTTCCTGCTGTTCGACGCGGAGTTTCCCCATTCGGTGCGCTTCTCGGTCGACCGGCTGACGCAGGCGCTGGCACAGATCGCGCTCGCCGCCCCGCCCGCGCGCCGCGCGGCCTGCGAGCGTCTCGCCGGACGCCTCAAGGCGAGCGTCGATTTCGGCCAGATCGACGAGCTGATCGCCGGCAACATCGACACGTTTCTCGCCAACATCGCGACCCAGTGCGAGCAGATCCACGACGCGGTCTACGACGCCTATATCGCCTACGACGCGGAGACGGTGCTTTAGATGTACTACTCGATCCGCCACATCACGCGTTTCCGCTATTCCGGTCCCGTGCACGAGAGCGTGATGGAGCTGCGCATGCAGCCGCGTTCTGAGACCGGCCAGACGCTGCGCAATTTCCAGATCACGACCAACCCGCGCGCGCAGCTCTTTGCCTACACCGATCACTTTGGCAACGCGGTCTATCACTTCAACGCGCTGCGCCAGCACAGCGAACTGCGCATCGAAGCCGTCTCCGTCGTCGAGGTGAAGGATCAGGGCGCACTGCCCGCCGCAACCGATGCTCTCGAATGGCAGCGCTACAACAGCTTCAACCTCTCGGGCGAGCACTACGACCTGCTCGAAGAGTCGGAATTCGCGAAATCATCGCCCGCACTCGAGCGCTTCATTGCGGCGCGCAATCTGGAAAAGCCGCTCGGCGATCCGTTGACCGCGCTCAGGCATCTGAATGGCCTGATCCACGACTCGTTCGAATACGAGTCGGGCGTGACGCAAGTGCACTCGCCGATCGCCCAGGCGCTCGATGCAGGACGCGGCGTGTGCCAGGACTTCACGCACATCATGATCGCGATCACGCGCCGGTGGGCCGTGCCGGCGCGCTACGTCTCGGGCTATCTTTATCATCGCCGCCAGGACAAGGACCGCTCCTCGCCCGACGAGACGCATGCCTGGATGGAGGCCTATCTGCCGAGCCTTGGCTGGGTCGGCTTCGATCCGACCAACAACATCGTCGTCACCGACCGCCATGTGCGCGTTGCCGTCGGTCGCGATTACGCCGATGTCCCGCCCACGCGCCACGAGGAATTCCTGCGCGTGTCGAAGCCCATGAGCGCGCCGAACAAGCCCGCGCCCACACCGGCGCAGAGTTATTACCAGCAGCAGCAGTAGCGGCGCGCGGCGAACGCGCGACGACGAACTCGGTTCCCGCTCACGCTGACGGTCGCGCTTGGAACATTGGCGCATGCGCACACGTTTGAAATAGGCAACCCGCGAACGGGAGATGAATAGATGTTCAGGAACATGACCACGAAGAGTGGCGCGATAGCTGCAGTGTTTGCGACAGCGTTGGCCGTTGCGGGCTGCGGCACGACGCCGGGTGAACGTATCGGCTCGGGCGCGCTCTTAGGCGCAGGCGGTGGCGCAGCCATCGGCTCGTTGTCGGGCGATGCGGGCAAGGGCGCGGTGATCGGCGGCGTCGCCGGCGGTGCGCTGGGCGCGCTGACCACACCGAGCTACGGTTACTATGACCGCTATCCTTACGGGTACTCCAACCGCTACAGCTACAGCCGTCCGTATTACGGCCGCTGTTACCGGTACTCGTCCTACAGCGGACGCTGCTTGGCCTGGTACTAGAAGTAGTCCGTATAAAGACGATTGGGGCGCGGTGAAAACCGCGCCCCAATTTTTTTACGGCAGCATCTCGATGTAGCCGATGCGCGGGTGGTGGGCGACGCCACTGAACCAGATGCGGTTCGGATGGTTCGCATCGAACTGGATACGCCGCGTGTCGTGCTCGGCGAACGGCAGAGCGAACTCGGTCCATTCCTTCTTGGCGGGATCGTAGCGCGCGATCTTGTCGACCGTGTGCAGCGTCACCCAGATCATGTTGTTCTTGAGATCGGGGCTGACCATGTAGGCGCCGTTCTTCGGCGTCGGCGGATCGAGCACTTCCATCTTGGTCGTCTTGTGATCGATCTTCATCAGTTGGCCCGAGCCCCAAAGCCCGACCCACACATCGCCGTGGGCATCCGTGCCCATGCGCCGCGGATACGACGTTCCTTCGACCGGCACCTTGAACTCGACGACCTCGCCGGTCTTGGCATCGAACCGCGCCATCTTGTCGACGAGGTTCATCGCCATCCATGCGCGCCCGTCGCCATCGATCGTGAGCCCGTAGCCGCCGGGATTTTTCTTGGTCTTCGTCCACGTCGGCGTATCCCAGGACTGCCACTCCTTCGTCGCAGGATTGAGCCTGCGCGCGGAGCCCGGACCCGACGCCCAGACCGCACCGTCGGCTGCGATCGCGAGGCTGTTGCCGTTCGGCTGGCCGCGGATGGTTTCGGGGAACGGCCACGTCGTCCACTCGCCCGACTTCGTATCGTAGGAGAGCCAGCGGCGCTCGTTGGGATCGGGCAGCCACATCATGCCGTCGGCCGAGATCTGGAGATTGCCCAGCCGCGCCTTCGGCGCGTACGTCATCGGCGGGCTGACCTCTGAATACTCGTAGGTCGCCGGATCGAACCGGCTGACCTTGCCGCCGAAGCGCTGATTGGCCCAACCGATGCCTGCGGGATCGACGGCCACGTCATGCGGCTCTGCGCCAAGATTCTCGAGATCGTACTCGACCACGCGATAATTCCGCGCCTCGCGTTCCACGAGCTCGCGCGGCAGGCGGCTGTTCGGATCGGGCTCGCCCATCGGCGGCATGTTCTCGGCGACATAATCGAGCAGCGCGGCCGCGTCCTCGTCCGACATCGGCGGCAGGCTCGCGTTCTTCATGTTGACGCGCATGCCGTCGATGGTGTTCGTCCAGCCCTCGCGATCGTCGCGGTTGGCGGCGATGCGCGCGGCGTCATGGCACGACGTGCAGCTCTTCTGGATGATGTCCTTGCCGTGCCCGTTGGGAAGCGAATCGACCGAGGCGAGCTCCTCGGGCATGCGGCGCGGCCAAGCCGGCGCGAGATCGGGCTTGCGCAGCTCGGTCATCGCGACATTGGCCTCGACCGTGCCCATGGTCGACACGTTCACCGGCGTCGACCACTGGCTCTCGATATCGCCGCCGACCGCCTGCACCGTCCATCGGCCCGACGGCAGATTGCCCGCCACAAACGCGCCTTCGTCCTTGCTGATGACCATGACGGTCAGGCGCCGCGCTTCGTTCCTGAGCTTCACATACGCGCCCTCGACGGGATCGCCGTTCAGGCTCGTGACCGTGCCGCGCACAGCACCGGCCCAGCCGTCCGGGCCGGGCTTCGCGTCGAGCGCCGCCGTCTGGTTCGGGCCCTCGTTGGTCGCCTTCACGTCGCTCGATTCCGAGCAGCCCAAAAGAAGGAGCGCCGCCGCGCAAATCCCCAATTTCAAATGACTCTTCAGCATGATTCTCCTCCCTGAGCGTGTGATGCCTGTCGGGTCACTATAGCCTCACTCAACTGTGCCCGGTATGGGTGCGGTTGTGCGTTTCTCAGGACATAAGCTTTCGGACCTTCGATCCGTCACGCACGAGGCCACGAAAAATGCACACGTAGCGCTCGTCAAGCGGTTGGTCCTGCAGGGGAATTTGCGTTTTCATTAGTTCGTTCGTCGTTTTTCGCGTTTTTTTCTTCGTCAGCTTCGGAGAAGAGCCGACAGGCGAATCGCTGAGGGGATTGCAGGATTTTCCATCCTCCCGAGTCCGGCGTTCGGCAAGCGATTGGGCGCATGGGGGAATTTGCGTTTTCATCAGTTCGTTCGTCGATTTTCGCGTTTTTTTTCTGCGAACGGACCTGACCACGGCGGTTGATGTTTGTCTCGATTGGCTGCGCATGACACCTCCTGAGTTGGCGCCCTTATTATATAGTCCTATATATAGCCATATAAAAGAGGATAAATCCGACCTACGGCGGCCAGGGTTGGAGAGCGCTATGCAGGAGGCAAGCAGGCCCGCGGAGCAAGACGCCCGCGCGGGCCTGCACGCTTGTCGCGCCCTCTGGCTGGGTCAGGCGACGACTCGCAGAATCGGGGAGGAGGCGATCTGCGACCGTCATGAGACCGCGTCGCGCATGAAATGCGAACCCGACTGCAGTGCCGGCCTAACCAGTAGGGGTAACACCAAGGACACAAAGAGCGCACAAAGGTCACGAAGACCAGGTTGGCGCGCGTTGCGCGCCCTTCATTTTCCTTGGTGACCTTCGTGTGACCTTCGTGTGCTTCGTGTTGCCCCTTTTTCCCTGACAGCAGCAGCGCGAGCTTGGCCGGGCAACCCCCGTCCCGGAGGAACGTTTTCTATACGAGAGGTTTTTTTCTCAACCTCGAGCCAAGGAGGTTGCCATGCTGAGGACATTCATTCTGCCTGTTGCCGCGGCCCTGATCGCCGCCGCCGCGGTCCCTGCGACCGCGCACCATGCGTTCGTGATGTTCGACAAGAAGAAGGAAATGACCGTCAGCGGAACGGTGAAGGAGTTCGAGAACACCAATCCGCACGCGATGATCAGGATTGACACGGGCAAGGGCAAGGAATGGATCGTCCAGACCGAATCCCCGATCGTGCTCGAGAAGCAGGGCATCAACGACTCGACGCTGATGGCGGGCGAGCACGTCACGGTGCGCGTGCATCCGCTGAAGACCGGCGGCCCCGAAGGCTCGCTGATCGACCTCAAGACCGAGGACGGCATGGTCATGAGCCTGGGCAAGAAGGCCTATGGCGAGCTCATGAACGAAGCGTCCGACACGCCCGCGAAGAAGAAATGAGGTTCGCGGCCAGATTTAGTTTGTTGAGGCCGCACAACGTCTCACACGCGTTCCTGGCAAGGAGGCGCGTGTGAGACTTTTTGCTGAGCGGCAGTCGTAGCCGAACTGCCGTCACCGTAAGAACCCTGTGCGAAATCTCACCTCGAATGTGCGGGAAATCCCACATTCCACGCGCGAAAAACGTGGCACCTCCATTGCTGTCTCCGCTGTCTCTTTCGAGGGGAACTGCGATAGCGGTCTGAACTCACCAGGGGCGGGGGCTTTCCATGATTTCAAGATATCGCCGTCGGCGGATTGCCGACGCGTGCGTTCGTCGAACATTCGCTTTGCTCGCCACGATTCCGGTCGCATTGGCACTGGACGCATCGATGGCAAGCGTCAACGCGGCAGAAGTCGGCCGGATCAATACTGTTTCACCAGTGAATAGGCCGGAGTATTGGCGCAACTTGCTTCAAGCGCCCGACACCACGCCGCAGCCCGGAGTGGCGTCGCAGCCCGGAGTGGCGTCGCAAGGCGCGACGCCGGTAACGCGCCAAGAAGTGACCAGGTGCACAGATGCGTTGCGGCTCATCTTCGACCCGAGATACAGAACCGACAGCCAGCCTGACAGATATAATGCGATCCAAACCTATCGCTCGTGCCTGGCTGCGCAACGAGCAAGGGTGCTGGTATCGGACGCGGCGGACATCGACGCCGGCGAAGAGGAAGTCAATGCTCAGGAGCCTGGGGCCGCGGCCGGGACTCAGTTTCTAGGGCTCTCCTTCGGAGTCGGCCTAGGAGCCGCATTTTCCCAAAGCGACCGCGTTTCGGAGGCCGACATCGGCGCCGACGGTAACATCCGAGCGGTAAAAACCGAGACCAATGAGCCTCGGGTCATCCTGGAGTCCCATTATTACGGTTTTTGCATTGACCGCTTTACCGCCTGCAACGAAGGCCGATTCGGGATAGGGCCGTTTTTCGGAATCGTCGCGAAAAGCGACAAGCTGATCTCGGCAATTGCTGCCGGAGTCATGGTCGGATGGAAGGATGCTCGAGACGAAAATTCGCAAGGCTTTTCCGTCGGGCTTGGCGCGCTGATGGACGGCGGCGTGAAGTCGCTCGCAGACGGGTTCGAGCTGGGCAAACCGCTTCCAGCAGGTGAAACCGCCATAAAGTACGAAGAAAAGTCCCGGTGGGGATTGATTTTGTTCTTTACACGGACTTTTTAATCGGAGGTCCGATTCCCCTGTGCATTCGAAAGACACTGCCATAGCGGCTGAACGCAACGGTCGCAACGCATTGAGGCGAACATGGACCTGTCTGAAGCGTTCTCGGAGCTGAGCCTCGTTCAGGATTTCATTCCGGTTGGGAATTCCAACCGGCCGGGAACGAGGTTGATTCCCCAGTTCATCACCATCCACAACACCGACAACACCGATCGAGGCGCGAACGCGGCTGCACACGCGAGATACTTGAAGGGAGCAGACGCGCGCCAAAGGCAAGTGTCATGGCACTTCACCGTGGATGACGGCGCGGTCTATCAGAGCTTGCCCACAAACGAAGTGGGCTGGCATGCGGGAACGCGTGAAGGAAACACGACCAGTCTCGGCATCGAAATCTGCATGAACGAGGGTTTGGACGAACCGGCCGCGAATCGGCGTGCAGCTTTATTGACAGCCGTCATGCTGCGCCAGAATCAGATTCCGCTCCGGAGCGGCGTCAAGCAGCACAACGCCTGGTCGGGAAAGAATTGCCCTTCCGTTCTGCGCGGCGCCGCGAACGGCTGGCGGGACTTCCTGGCGGACGTCTCGCGCTTCCATCAAGAGCTGACACCGGCTCCGGCCATGGCGCTGAATTTGAGCCGTGTGCGACGCGCCGCCGACCATCACCACCTTGTCGAAGTGGCATCCGGCAGACGTACGAGGAGGACCCACCGGGCGGGCACGCGGACGGGCTGATCGTGCTCAGCCGGCACAAGCTTCAGCTAAAGCTGAGGCGTTGGGTTACCGCTCCTATTGACTCGACTTCGGTACGAAATAGTACAATGGTTCCGCCATCGCCAGCGATCGCTTGCAAGCTGGCGGCTGAGAGACCTTCAGCGACACGAACCTGAACGTGCCCGCGCTCCCGCTCAAGCCAAACGGGAGAGATCGCGATCATGCCACAGAAATTCGCAGCGAACGGTAGCGCTGGAATTTCGCCGATGACGGCCTTCGAACGCGAAGTCGCCGGCCGGTTTGGGCTTGTGCCCAATTTCTTCACCTCCGCACCAGATGCGCCTGAGATGATCGAAAGGCTGTGGGACTTCGCCAAAGCGGCCTATCTCGACAATCGCATTCCACCGCTTTTCAAGGAGCGGCTGTTTGTCTACCTCTCCCGATTCTGCGAAGTGCGCTACTGCATCTTGCGCCATTGCGCCTTCCTGGTCGGGTACGGACATTCCTCGGGCGACCCTTCCGCACCCCCCCAGACCATCGCACAAGCCATCAGGCTGCTGAGCACGCCGCCGCCTTGGCAACGCGATCTTGAGACGGTCTTCGGTGCCCTCGCACCGGGCGCCGTCGGCGAGGAATGGCCCTTGCCGGAAACAGAGCTTGAAGACCGCCTGTTCAGTGCCGCGACGATCGTGTTCGTCGAACCCGCGCGAGCACACCGGGCGCGCCAAGCGCTGCGGCGCGCTCTTGGCGGCAAGCGCTTTGAGTATCTGATCGGTTTGCTGGCGTTCATTCGGACGGCGCATTACTGGACGGTGACTCATCCCGACCTTCCGAGCGAAGGCGATATCCGTGAGCTCCTTACCTCGAATGACGAGCTTGCGCGGTTGCTGCTGCAAAACCCGGAAGTGCCGTCTGCCGACTCGCCAGGATGGCCTGAATATCGCCATACGCTGATGTCGTAAGCGGACTTCGGTCGTTACGCGGCGACACGCGCCCGGCATGCACATCCCCCCTCCGTCTCGCACGAAGTCGTGCTCGACACCTCCCCCGTAAACGGGGGAGGAAAGCCATTGGAGCGCGCTGATCTTTCCTCCCCCGCCTGCGGGGGAGGTGCTCGCGTAGCGAGCGGAGGGGGGAACTGTTCGCGCCCTTACGCCGCGAAGCGGGTCCGATACGCGCCCGGCGAAATCCCGATCTGCCGCGCGAACGCGATCCGCATCTGATCCT
>Ga0184629_10000638_pt1 | contig 15412 bp, 9 predicted proteins | sample PLM4_32_b1_FD_133158 | JGI IMG/M metagenome (GOLD analysis project Ga0184629, IMG submission 133158) | Groundwater sediment microbial communities from an aquifer in East River, Colorado, USA - PLM4_32_b1 | ecosystem: Environmental > Terrestrial > Soil > Riparian zone | place: USA: East River... | reverse complement strand
TTCCAAAACGAGGATCAATTTTATAAACATCGGATTGTCCGTATGTGTGATAGGAATAGGCTTTGTCATTGTCTTCGCAAAGTGGTGTTGGCCAAAGTGCCGTAGCTCCCAATTCCTTGATGTAATCCAAATGCTGAATCATACCTGCAATATCCCCACCATGTCTTCCGCCAGGAAGCGCTCTGTTTCCTTTTTCAACAACCGATTTATCGCTGTCATTTTTGGAATTCCCATTGGCAAAACGATCCGACATGACTAAATAAATTAAGTCTGAAGCATCGTAACTTTTACGTTGTCCTGAATTTTCCCTTCTTTGCTTTAAGCTATATTTTTTTGTGAATACGACCTTTTTATCTTTCGAAAATGAAAAAATAAAATTTTGTGCCGTTGTATTTTTAGTGTCAATAGTAACGAAAAGGTAATTTGGATTTTCTGTTTTTTTGACTTCTTTTATAACAATAGTATTGGATACCGTTACTTCATTTTGTGCAATGTTTTTACCATAAAACATAATCTGCAACTCGGGATTGTGCATTCCTGCATACCAAAAAGGAGGTTCAACTCTATCAATTTGGGCAAAAATTGATGTAGAGATGAAAAATAATAAGATTATTACTTTTTTCATATGAAGCTAATATTTGTTTTTTATTGGAATATGGAATTGCTTCGCCTGTTCGCTATTGCTCGAGTCGCATATCATCATTGGTGTTTGCGACCAATTTAAGATCATGCTCATTTCATTTAGTCTATAATTTTAAAACCCTTTCGAAGTAATACTAAGAAAGGGTTTGTTATAAAATTTAAATTCTAGTTTTTTGGTTGAACCAAAACTGCTTCGCCGTTTACATAAACGGTTAGTTCATTAGTTCCTTCTAAGGATAATTTTGTTTCCTTGTGATCCACAGTGATTTTTAAAATTTGGTTTCTGAAATTAATTTTAAAAGAATAACCAGACCATTCTTTAGGAATTTTTGGAGAGAAATGAAGTGCGTCATTTTTCACTCTCATTCCGCCAAAACCTTCCACAATACTCATCCAAGTTCCAGCCATAGAAGTGATATGACAACCTTCTTCGACTTCTTTATTATAATCATCAAGATCCAAACGAGAGGTTCTTAAGTAGAAGGCATACGCCATATCCATTTTGTCCAATTTCGCTGCTTGGATTGAATGCACACAAGGAGACAATGAACTTTCGTGTACCGTAAATGATTCGTAAAAATCAAAATTGCGTTCCAATTCATCTTTAGAGAAATGATCTTCAAAGAAGTAAAAACATTGCAATACGTCTGCTTGTTTGATATAAGGCGAGCGCAATACGCGATCCCAAGACCATTTTTGATTGATTGGTCTTTGTGAACGATCTAAATCTTTTACTCGAACTAAATCTTTGTCCAAAAATCCATCTTGCTGCAAGTAAATCCCCATTTCTTCTGATTTTGGGAAATACATATTACCGGCTACTTTGTTCCATTCCTGCAATTCAGTCTCAGATAATTTCACTTTTTCCATAATTCGTTTATGGTCTGAAGGATATTCCAACGAAACTTTTTGAATTTGCTCATAAGCATAATCAATACACCATTTTGCAATATAATTGGTATAGAAATTATTATTGATGTTGTTTTCATATTCGTTTGGCCCAGTCACTCCCAAAATCATATATTGATTTTTGTTTTTAGAGAAAGAAGCCCTTTGATGCCAAAAACGGGCAATTCCGATTAACACTTCCAATCCTTTTTCAGGAATATAAGAGTAATCACCTGTGAAACGATAATAATTGAAAATGGCAAAAGCAATGGCTCCATTTCTATGAATTTCTTCATGTGTAATTTCCCATTCGTTGTGGCATTCTTCGCCATTCATGGTAACCATTGGGTATAGAGCCGCTCCGTTTTTAAAACCTAAGTTTTTCTCGGCATTTTCAATCGCTTTATCCAATTGATTGAAACGATACGTCAACAAATTACGGGCTACTTGTTGGTCTTTTGTAGCCATATAAAATGGAATACAATAAGCCTCGGTGTCCCAGTAAGTCGATCCACCGTATTTTTCTCCGGTAAATCCTTTTGGTCCAATATTCAAACGGGAATCTTTTCCTAAATAGGTTTGATTTAACTGAAAAATATTAAAACGAATTCCTTGTTGTGCTTTCACATCCCCATCAATAGTGATGTCTGACATTTCCCAAATTTTCGCCCAAGCGTCAATTTGCTCTTGCAACAATTGGTCGTACCCTTTTGCTAAAGCTGTTTGGATAACATTTTCGGCTGCCAAAATGGTGTCTGCATGGTTTAAAGAAACCGTATAACCTCCAATTTTTTGAATGGCCGATTTTTCTCCTTTGGCTACAATAACATCATAGTAAAATAAAATTTTATCAGCAATCGTATCAACAGATGTTGGAGAAAGGTTTTGTTTTTCGCCTTTTGCCCAAATTGTATTTTGCATAAAGGTTGTTACCTTAAAATGCGTTTTAAAAGTTTGTGCGGTAATAAAAGCTTCATTTCCAGATTTTTTGACATCCAGCGGCTCCCAGAATTTCTCTTCCCAGTTGGCATCTTCATTGGTTACACCAGCATCAATATACGGTTTGTAAATTATTTTGGCGTCTTTATTTAAAGGAGTAATTTCATAATTAATGACACCTACTTCGTCTAAATTGATCGAAAGAAAACGGCGAATATCCACTAAAATTTCAGTTCCATTTTTCAAAACGGCGCTGAAAGAACGGTGATACCATCCTTCCTTCATATTCAATTCACGACGGAAATTTTTAACTTCAGTACAAGTGTTTAAATCTAAATCCTCTCCGTTGATTTCGATGTTGATTCCAATCCAATTTGGAGCATTCAATACTTTGGCAAAATATTCCGGATACCCATTTTTCCACCAACCCACTTTGGTTTTGTCTGGATAATATATTCCAGCGATATAACTTCCCTGGAAAGTTTCTCCACTATAGTTTTCTTCAAAATTGGCTCTCTGACCCATTGCACCGTTCCCAATGCTAAAAAGGCTTTCGGACGATTTTACACTCTCTCTATCAAATCCCTCTTCAATGATGGACCAATTGTCTGGTTTTATATAATCTTGATTCATTTCGTTTTTTAAAGTTTAAGTCGCAAGGCTTGAAGTCTAGGAATAAAACACCTCATTGCTTCATCCCTCTTTAACCTTATCTTTTGTTTGTTTTTATTTACTAATTAAGGACTCAATAAAACTTGGGTCAATGTGTGTGAAATCTTTAAAAATATGGCGTGCTTCATGAAGCGTTGCTTCTTCACCAATCCCAATACTAACCATATTAGCGGTATTTGCTGCTTGCACTCCCGCAACCGAATCTTCAAAAACAATCGAATCTTCATTGGCAACATTCAACAATCTGGCGGCATGGAGAAACACTTCTGGATCTGGTTTTGCATTGACTACATCATTTCCGTCAACTATAGCGTCAAAATAATGCAATGTTCCTGTTTTCTCTAGGATAGGTCTGGCGTTTTTGCTCGCCGATCCTAAAGCTATAGGCTGGTTATTTTTCTTCAAAAACTTCAATACGTCCATAACGCCTGGCAGAATTTCACTTTCATCCATATCAACTAGATAGGACAGATAATCTTCATTTTTTTGAATTAGCCATTTGTTTTTGTCTTCTTCAGAAGCTTCAACTTTTCCTAATTCCAATATTATATCCAAAGAACGAACACGGCTCACTCCTTTTAATAGTTCATTATGCTCTAATGTAAAATCAATCCCCAATTCATTGGCAATTTTTTTCCATGCCAGAAAATGATATTTTGCGGTATCTACAATTACGCCGTCAAGATCGAATATAAATCCTTTAACCTTTTTCATTTCTATTTTGCTAATTTATTTAATCGTTGTTTTATTTTCCTTTACAAAAAATACGGCCGAACCTGCTATTAACATAGACACTCCAGCAATTACAATAATCACCATTGGATTACCCCCAAAAAGCATGATTAAAGTGCTTCCCAAAAGTCCTGCAGCAATTTGTGGAATTGTAATGGTCGCATTAAACAAGCCCATGTAAACCCCCATTTTATCTGCAGGTAATGAACCTGATAACATGGCATAAGGCATAGCCAAAATAGCTGCCCAAGCCAAACCAACACCGGATATAGAGAGCAATAACATGTTTTTGTCTTCAACAAAAAACATCGATATTAAACCAAGACCTCCTAGAAAAAGAGAGAAACTGTAGGTTTTTTTTCTTCCAATCGCTTTTGCAACTGTAGGTATAAGCAAAGAGAATAATGCGGCTACTCCACTATAGAATGCAAACATCACTCCTGTCCAATCTCCAGCTTCATTAAATCCTATTGATTTTGCATCAATTGCACCAGCTCCCCAAACTTGATTGGCGATAGCTCTGGTGGTGTAAACCCACATCAAAAACAAAGCAAACCAAGAGAAAAACTGTACTATCCCAAGTTGCCAAAATATTGTTGGGGCGTTCCCAATTAATTTGAAAATACTTGTTTTTTCTTTTTTCTCTGGAGCATCAAGATCAATTTTATTGTAGGCTGCATGTTCTTTTGGTGCGTATTCTTTTGTTTTAAAAACAGTCCAAAGTACACTTGCCAGCAAAATACCACCACCAATATAAAACGACCAGATTACGGATTCTGCCACTTTTTCTCCGGCAGCGGGAACATTGGACATTCCAATTTTCACTAGAATCCAAGGTAACAAAGACCCGAAAACAGCACCAAAATTGATTAACGCACTCTGAAGGGAATATCCCAAATTGCGTTGTTCGTCATTGACCATATCTCCCACAAGCGCTCTAAAGGGCTGCATCGTTACATTAAATGAAGTATCCATCAATAAAAGCATTACTGCTCCAAAAACTAATGGTGGTAATAGGTACGCAAAGTATTCCGCATTTGGCATAAAAAACATAGCCAAAGCTGAAACTAATGCTCCAAAAAATATAAAAGGAATACGTCGTCCTAGTCGTGTCCAGGTTTTATCACTTGAAAGGCCTATTATGGGTTGCACAATCAAACCTGCTAAAGGTGCTGCCAACCAAAAATAACCAATACTATGAACATCTGCCCCTAAAGCTTCTAATATTCTGCTTGTATTCCCATTTTGCAAAGAATATCCAATTTGAACTCCTAAGAACCCAAAACTTAAATTCCAAATTTGCCAAAAACTTAATTTCGGTTTTTCCATTATAGTTTTTTTATTTATTTATGTTTGATAAACTCGATGCCTATCTCCTCTTTTTTGATTTTACTAATTGATTTTTAAAAGCATTCCATTAATTGCAAAAAAACTATTTAATCTATCATTAATTCACTAAATAAAAACCATTATAATTTTAGAAGATAAAGAGCAAAAAAACGCTTTTTATCTAATGATGGTTGAACATATCCCTTAGAATTAAAAAACTGAAATAGGCGCAATTAATGCTACAAATAGAACAGCTCCATAAAGTGCCAAGTTCAAAAAAATAAATTTTAAAATTTGATAGTAATTAGAATAGTTGGGATTTTTATCTAATTAAGGAATTTATCTCTTAACTAATATCAACTAAGCATTTGCAAAAATTCATAAACCAAAATGAATGCTGCGTATTAATTTCAATCGCATTTGAAAAAATACGAAAAAGCATCGTTTTAAAAAACTTATCTCATTTTCGAAGTAAAAGAAAAGCTATAAACGGGAGGTAAATATATAAACTTATTTTTTAATTTTATTTAAAAAAAACAAATAAAGAGCAACTTTATCAACTACAAGGTTGTAGTAATGAATAAAATAAGTTTTTTTGTAATGGAAATTCATTCCATTTTGTAAATCAATGTATAAACTAAAAAATCCGGCAGACAAAATAGGCTGCCAGATTTTTATTTATGATCAAAATTTAAGGTTTCTAAAAGCTTAATTTGTAGATTCTCTCTCTATTAGATACGTTTCGATCACTTCTGTTTTATAATTTTCCTCATCTTCGTCCTCTTCCGATTCTAATCTTTCAATCAGTATTTTTGCGGCTCTATTGCCCATTTTTATTCCACTTTGACTTACCGTTGTAATTGTGGGTGTTGAATATTTCGAAATTATCCCGTCGGTAAAAGCGATTACTGCCAAATCTTTAGGGACATTTAAGCCAATTTTATTGGCTGTCTTAATGCAGGTTACGGCAAAAAGTTCATTAACTGCAAGCACGGCATCTATTGCTTTATCTTCCAGTAATTTACCAATGATTATTTCGCAGGTGTCTACATTTTCAATCTTTATAATCAAGTTCTCGTCAAAAGGCAATTCATTATCCAATAAAGCTTTGGTATAACCATCGGTTCTTAATTTACCGACGCTTACGTAATCTACTGTTGTTACGAGGGCTATTTTTTTTCGCCCTTTATCTATTAAACTTTGAACTGCTTCATAAGCGGCAAACTTATCGTCTATAATTACTTTATCACAAAGCACTTCATCGGTTACCCTGTCGAACATAACCACGGGCATCCCTTGATTTATTACTTCGGTAATGTGGTGAAAATCACCTTTGAACTGTGTTTCTTTGGATAGGGACATGATGAAGCCATCGATACTGCCATTAGCTAAAAGTTCCATGTTCAAAACCTCTTTATCAAATGAATCATCAGACAAGCAAATCACGACACTATACCCATTTTCATTGGCTACTTGTTCTATACCGTTAATTACTGTTGAGAAAAAATGGTGTACAATTTCGGGGATTATAATTCCTATAGTTTTGGTCTTTCTGTTTTTAAGGCTAAGCGCAATATTATTGGGTTTATAGTTATAAAATTTTGCAAATGCTTGCACTTTTAATCTGGTTTCTTCCCCTATTTCTAGGCTGTTCCGTAATGATTTTGAAACGGTAGATATGGATACATCAAGTTCTTTTGCAATTTGTTTTAGCGTTATTTTTTTCTTCATAGTGGTATTACTGATTTGGAGTATTCAATTATTAATAAAGATATGTTTTTTTTTTATTTATTGTAATTATTCCCATAAAATTAAATATAAAAACCAAAGTTTTCAACACTATCACGTTTTCGTAAGCCCATCAGATTTATGTCATGTCGGGCGTGTTAATAAATACTTAAATTTGAAATTCGAAGTAAAAAAACTTAAACAAAACTTAACCAAAAAAAACAATTAATTTAAACAAAAAGTATGAAAACAATTTACAAAAAGTTGTTATTTTTAGTACTCCTGCTTCCGTTTTGTGCAATGGCACAAAATAAAGTAGAAGGAACGGTTGTCGATAATGTATCAGGACAGCCTATTCCGGGAGTAAACGTAAAAATAGTAGGAGGTTCTACGGGAGCTTCAACAGGTTTTGATGGTAAATTTCAATTGTCTAATGTAAAACCAACCGATGTGTTAAGCATATCATATATGGGATACAGGACAATAACAGTTGTCGTTGGATCTCAAAGTTCATTAACCATCAAACTTGAAGAAGATTCAAACCAATTAAAAGAAGTTGTGGTGCAAGTAGGTTATGGTTCTACTAAAAAGAAGGACTTAACAGGTGCGGTATCCAAAGTTACAGCAGCAAATTTGAATCAAGGAACTTTAGTTGATCCTATTCAAGGTTTGCAAGGTAAAGCAGCAGGGGTCAGTATTACAAAACAAGGGGGTGATCCGAATAGTGGTTTTGATGTCCGCATTCGTGGTGCCGCTGGTTTTGCTGCCGGAGGTGCTCCTCTATATGTAGTTGATGGAATTAGAGGTGTTGATCCAACGACAATTTCTCCAGACGACATTTCTTCTTATGACATCCTTAAAGATGCAGCATCGACTGCTGTTTATGGTGCTGATGGTGCAAATGGGGTGGTTTTTATTACAACCAAAAAAGGGAAAGTTGGAAAAACTTCTATCGAATTTAACACTTCTGTTGCAACAGATCAAGTAGTTAGTAAGCCAAAATTCATATCTGCAGATGAATACAGAGATTATATAAAATCACATCCAAGTATTGATTTTACAGATAATGGTGGTAATGTGGATTGGCAAGATCAAATTTTCAGAACAGGTTTTTCAAGAGTAAATAGTTTAGCTGTTTCTGGAGGAAGTGAAACAGGGAATTACAGAGCATCTATTTCAAATAGTGATTTTGAGGGAGCAATTAAAAATTCTGGAAAAAACAGAACCGTGGGACGATTAAACTTAACTCAAAAAGCATTTAACGACAAAATGACTATTGATGTGGGGCTTTCTACTACAATAGAAAAAAATGACTATGTAAATTATGGAAGTAATGGTAAAGACCAGGTTATTTATCAAGCTTTCCAGAGGCTACCTACAGATCCGGTTTATGACTCTAATGGAAACTTAGCTGAATATTTTGGTACCCTTAATTATTACAATCCATTACATTCAGTTAATAACATAGAAAACACTAGAGACGCTAAATTTCTTTCAGGCGACTTGGCTATAGCTTATGAACTTGCCAAAGGTTTAACTGCTAAAGTTGCTACCAGCTATTTAAAAAATGACAATGTGACCAACTATTTTGAGCCTTCTTATAGTTATATTGCTCCAGGTGAAACAACACCGGCTTCAATATATACTGGATATGGAAAAAAAACATATACTAATTGGGAACAGGGTTTACTTGAAGCAACTTTAACTTACAAGAAAACATTTGCAGAATCACACAATTTAACATTGCTGGGAGGTTATTCTTTCAGACAAACTAACGCCGATGGTTTTAGTATGCAGGCCAATAATTCTACGTCTAACACTCTAGGCTCAGATAATTTTCTGAATTTTGAAACAATCGTTTTGGGTGATTTAACATCATACAAAAACGAGCGAAAAGACATCGGTATGTTCGCAAGAGCAATATATGATTATAAATCTAAATACTATATCACAGGAATGATTCGTAGAGATGGTTCTTCAATTTTTGGAGAGAATAATCAATGGGGGGTTTTTCCATCGGTACAAGTTGCCTGGAATATGGCTAATGAAGATTTCATTAAAGACAATGTAAGTGCATTGAACTTATTGAAATTCAGAGGAAGTTGGGGTATTTCAGGAAACAGTAATTTACCTGCTGATGCCAAAGACTTAACTGTAAGACCAGAAATTCAATCAGGGCAAGTCGTTTATGGCTATGGTCATAATGCTAATCCAGATTTACAATGGGATCAAAATACGGAGATAAATCTTGGAGTTGATTTTGGTTTGTTCGATAACATCGTATCAGGATCAGTTGAAGTATACAGTAAAAAAATTACTGATATGTTAATTCAAAATACTAATATACCTGAAGGCACGAATTTTTCAAAAAACACATTTCTAAATGGTGGAGAAATGAAAAATTCAGGACTAGAAGCTACTTTGAACGTCAAAGTTGTTGAAAACAACAATTTCAGCTGGAATACTACACTAGTCTATACGCAGAATAAGCAGGAAGTTATTGCATTAGGAACTGACCGTTATGCATATGACTTCATTAATACTGGTTATCTCTCAGGTACGGGTTTGGTAGGTGTTCCAACTCAAAGAATGATGGCAGGAAGTGCATTAGGAACTTTTTACGGATTTGAATATGCTGGGGTAGCTTCTAATGGCAAATGGTTAATCAAAGGAAACGACAATCAGTTACATTATTTAGATGATGTAACAAACTCAGATGATCACCAAAAAGTAATTGGTAGTGCTTTGCCTGATTTTGAAATGGGATGGAGTAATTATCTTAAATACAAAAATTGGGATATGAGCATGTCCTTCAGAGCAGTTGTCGGTAATGACGTTTACAATGCAACAAACCAGGTTTTTGGTAACCCTGATCAAGTAGGAACCAGAAGCGTAAACAATGAGGCTATTCTTTTAAATGATAATGGAATTAAGGGAGTATACAGTTCATTGTCTTATTATCTTGAAGATGCAAGTTTTATAAAATTAGACAACATTAACTTAGGGTACAGCTTTGTAAAACCTTCATTTGCGACGGCAATTGCAAAACTTCGCTTTTATGCTTCTGTGAATAATGTTTTCACCTTGACAAATTACGGCGGTGGTGATCCAGAGGTTAATTTTTCTGGAGGAAAAGACAATAAAGAAATCTATTTTGGAATAGACAATTACAATATCTATCCAAAAACTAGAACATTAACATTTGGTGTAAATATTTCATTTTAATTTATAAATCATGAAACTAAAAAATAAAATAACCGTATTGGGGTTGAGTCTTTTTGCTTTATCCTGTACTGATCTGGATACAACCAATAGCGATTATCTTACTGGAGATCAGTATCCTGAAACAACCGAACAAGCCTTAAATCTTGCAACACCAGTTTTTGCTAAAACATCAATAATGCTAGATGGCGGCGGATGGTGGTTTACCCAGGAGATAACTTCTGATGAAGCAGTTGGCCCAACAAGAGGTGCTGACTGGGAAGATAATGGAAAATGGAGAGCATTATTCAAACATACTTGGGGGCCAGAATCAGAGGCTATAACTCAACTATATGGAATGATTTATAATGTCATACCACAAGCCAATTACGCAATAGAAACATTAACTCCAACTGCTGACACAAATGCAGATGTGGCGAAAGTTTTGGCTCAGGTAAAAGTATCAAGAGCCTATTATTACTACTTGGCTATAGACAATTTTGGAGATATTGCTTTCCCAACGACTTTTATTGGTGCAAATGAATTTCCTTCTAGAACGCCTAGAGCTGAAGTTTTTGCAGCTATTGTAAAAGATATTGAAGATAATGTAGCGCTATTGCCAAAGCAGGGAGATCCAGGGGTTGTAAGAAGTGATATCACACAAGGTATGGCCTATACACTTTTAGCTAAACTATATTTAAATGCTAAAGTATATACCGGAACTGCACAATGGCAAAAAGCAATTAATGCTTGCGATAAAGTATTAGCCTTAGGTTATTCTTTAGAGGCTAATCCTTTAGCTCCATTTGCAACTGCAAATGAGAATAGTAAAGAAAACATCTATACTATTGCTTATGATCAGGACAAAGCTAAAGGCTTTAATCTTCACATGCGTACTCTGAACGATTTGAACCAACAAACTTTCAATATGACTGTCGCTCCTTGGAATGGATTTGCAACTCTCGAAGCGCATTACAATTCTTTTCCTGCAGAGGACAAAAGATTAGCAGGAATTCTTATTGGACAACAAAAAACAAAAGCTGGCGAAGACATTCAAGATCCAAAATCAGGAGGTGCAAACCTTGTTTTTACAGCTAATATTCCAAACCTTCAAATGTCGTTAGGAACTAATACACAAGAACAAATTAGAATGGCAGGTGCCAGACCTGTTAAATGGGAAATTGCCGATGGAGCAAAAGATAACTTAAGCAATGATTTCCCTCTTTTCCGATTGGCCGACATTATATTAATGAAAGCAGAAGCTTTAGTTTGGTTAAATGGCGCTGGAGCAGGAGATGCTTTAGTAAACGAAATAAAAGCAAGAGCAGGTATTGCACAAACAAGCGGATATACATCGAATGATATTTTAGCCGAAAGAGGTAGAGAAATGATGTGGGAAGGACATCGTCGTCAGGATTTAATTCGTTTTGGAAAATTTGAAAACGTTTGGTGGGAAAAAGCCGACACAGATCCTAACCATAGATTATTCCCAATTCCACAATATGCAATTAATGCAAATAAAAATTTATTACCACAAAACCCAGGATATTAATTAAAAAATACAAAATAAAATGAAAAAACTAGCTTTTTTATTATTAGGACTTATAGCGTTTACAATCACTTCATGTAGTGATGAGGATCCAAGTATCAATATTTACCCAGGAGAAAAAATAACAACTATATCTGTTTTAGAGGCATTGCCTGCACCTGCAGAATTTGTTGTTGAAAGAGATGTGAATGAAGCTACTGAAGCAGGTACTTTTAAATGGTCTCCAGCAATTCTAGAGTTTAATGGGACTGTTGCATATTTTATTCAAATTGCTCCAGCTGGAAGTAATTTTGATGATGCAGTAAATGTGTATTCTGATGGTATTTCAACAACTTCAAAAAGCTTTACATTTGGAGATTTAAACGATGCTTTAACTAGATTGAATGCTAATCTTGTTGAAAACGGAAAAGAATCATTAGGTTTTGGAACTTTAGTTGCAGTTGATGTTAGAATAAAAGCAATTGCAGACAATTCACAAGCGACTGGATATTCTTTACCACAATCACTAAAAATTAATGCTTATGAGGCGGCTGTCGCTCCTGAAGCTCCTCATTTATATTTAGTTGGTGCTCCACAAGCTTATTATGGACAAAATGGTTGGGATGAAAAAAATGGAATCGAATTGAAGTATATCGGAGACGGTACAACTAAAGTTTTTGAATGTTATGTAAAAGTTGCGGCAGGTGAAGGATTTAAATTAACTGGAGACGGTAAAACTTGGAATAATGGTAACTACGGTACTGACGGATCTGTTGCCGCCATAAGTGGAGGGCAAGAATTCACTGTTATAGATTCAGGAGGTAGCTCTGATCTTAAACCTGCTGAGGTGGATGGATCTGGATTATATTACGTAAAAGCAGACATGGACAATATGACTGTTAAAGTAATAAAAATGCAATGGGGTGTTATTGGCACTGCAACTGGTGGCTGGAGTACTGAATTACCGATGACCTATGATTTTTCAACTAACGAATGGACTTATACGGGGACAGATCTTGTCGCTGGAACTGAAGCATTGAAATTCAGATCAGCAAATACAGGTCTTTTCATTAATGAAGGTGGTAAAGAATGGAACTATAACGTAGGTGATTTACTATTTGTTGGTTGGAATGAAACTGGAAAAAACTTTACTACTACAGCAGCAGGAGTTCATCCAAAATTAAAAGTTGGTTTTGATGGAACATGTGAAGTTTCTGGATTATAAGAAACATAAATAAAATTATAAAAAGGGCTGTCTTAACTGACAGCCCTTTTTTTTGTTTAAAAAAAGGGTTTTTAATTTTATTGAGGAAACAATAAACTAAAAACAAAATCTATTAAATAAATATATAAAGAGCAACAATACGATTACCATAAACGGCAATCATATTGATGCTCTTTTGTATTGAAAACCAATTACTTATTACTAATACTTAATGCAAAAACACAAATTTTATTTGTAGCTATTTTTTTATTAACACTACAACGTTGTAGTTTTATTTAATAAATACCTTATGTTATATCATAAGATATATTTTATATTTTTAATAGCTGTTACATTTTTTTTTACAAAAAAACAGTTAGTTATTTAGATTTAATGTTCTGAATTGTTTGTAGTTGCAAATACAAATAAAAAGAATTTTAGATACGGTTGCGCGACCCGAGACCGAACTTAAATTGATGTCTTTAAAATAGAATTTTTAACTAACAACCAAAAAGCGGAAGCCGAAAAGCTAATGAGTAGGCAACTACAAATTAAAATTTATTAAAATGAAAAAAGATTTTTTGAGTAAAGTAAAAGGTGCCATCCTTACAAAAGAAGAGGCAAAAACTATTTCGGGCGGTTATACTGGTCCATATGCCGGTAATTGTTCATTTATTGTCTGTGGTGGATATGGAAATACAGCTGGAAAAGTTGCAACACCAGCAGGTTGTCCACCGAGTAATTTATATTATTACAAACCAAATCCGTCATTATATTGCGTAAATTTTTAAAAAATAAATTTAAGAGGTTTGAAAAAACCTCTTAAATTTTAATTTTATAATATAACTATGATAATACAAAGTTTTTGGTCGAAACCATTTTTAAGTGATTCTAAAGACCCTAACAGTAGATTTAAAGGTGGCTGGTTAAATGAGAAATATTTTTATTTTAGTATGGCTTTAAGTTGTCTAAAGTTTAAAGAGTTTTATGGGGAAGTGAATTTATATACCGATTCTAAAGGAAAGCATATTTTAAACAAGACATTAGACATTCCATATTCTAATTTTATTAATTGTTTTGATAAATTAGAAAATGTAAATGAAAAATTATGGGCTTTCCCTAAACTTCATACGTATAGTATTCAAGACAGTCCTTTTATTCATGCCGATACTGATATTTTTATTTGGGAAAAATTTCCAGATAAGTTAATTAATTCTCCTTTATTTTGTCAAAATATAGAAGAAAATTTTCCGATTTATTCGGAAGCCTTAGATGAAATTCTAACTCTATTTGACTGGATTCCTGCCGAATTAATTAATTCTTTATATAAAAACAAAAAAATATTAGCTTTCAACGCTGGAATTATTGGGGGCACAGATTTAGAGTTTTTCAAGAAACTATATTCCATTTCAAAAAAATTCATCAATAAAAACGAACATTTTTTTGATAAAATTGATGTTGGCATTTTTAATATGATATATGAACAACAGCTTGGATATGCTATTGCAGGTAAAAAAGACATCCAACCTAAATCATTATTTAATAATATTGATTCAAATTTTACACCTTTAGTAAATTTCCCATTAGCATCATTTCACACAAAGTATATACATGCAATAGGTTTCGCTAAAAAATCAATCTATGCATGTGAACAAATAGAAGCGTTATTAATGTATGAATTCCCCTTAGAATATGAGAAAATAAAATATAACGGCACGAAAAATTTATTATGGAAAGACTATTATGAAATATCTGAAGAAAGAAAAGGCTTTTTGTTTTCTATTTATAAGTATGTAAGGGAAAATCCGATAGCTCTAATTTGCGATATGAAATTTCAGTTAAATTCTACAGTAAAAATAATGGAAGATAATGATTCAAATACAATCAATTATATATCCCCACAAACATTACAAAGAGAACAACTAAGTCTTGAAGATTGGGATGCCATTTTATTGTATTTTCAAGAGTCCATTTCCATTAATGAATTATGTTTAGAATTACTGTTGGACAACGACATTGCAACAAAATTTACAAAAGAATCATTAACAGAGAAATTGTTGTCTTTTGTTTTTGATAAATGTCTCTTGCATGAAGTTCTTATGCCAGATTTTATAAATAACTAATTTTAGAGACATATGGTTGTAAAAGTCGGATATTTAGTCTCTTATGACTACGAATATTTAAAATATTCATTGCCATTAATCTATGACAATGAAAAAGTACAAGAAATTATTTTAGTTATAGATAAGGATAGGCTAACATGGTCAGGCAATAAATTTGATATTCCGGTTACTTTTTTTGAGTGGATTAAATCAATAGACTTACAGTATAAGATAAAGATTCTAGAAGATTCTTTTTATAATGAATCGAATCCTCCTATGATAAATGAAAACGAAGAGCGTAATTTTCTTTATGAAAAAATGGGAAAATGTGATTGGTATATTCAATTAGATTGCGATGAATATTTTCTTGACTTCAGCGCATTTATTGGTGAGCTAGAAAAGATATATTTAGAAAAGAATAAATATCATAATACTCTTTCGGTATGC